>Ga0335396_10000142_pt1 | contig 88118 bp, 70 predicted proteins | sample FRY02_FD_205743 | JGI IMG/M metagenome (GOLD analysis project Ga0335396, IMG submission 205743) | Freshwater microbial communities from Lake Fryxell liftoff mats and glacier meltwater in Antarctica - FRY-02 (spades assembly) (version 2) | ecosystem: Environmental > Aquatic > Freshwater > Ice >...
GGAAAGAGAAGGTGGGGTTTGACTACATCTATGACCATTATTCTGCTGCACTTATGGGAATCGCCATGCGGGTGGTGGCCGATAAGGATAGTGCCGAAGAAATAGTCCATGATACCTTTCTGAAGATCATGAGCAGCGAAGAGCACTTTTTCGGAGTGGAGCAATAAAAACGGATAAGCTTGCTCAATTAAGAATCATCAGTTCTCCTGCACATGTCCAATGATTAAGGTCTGAGGATTCAAAAATCTGAGCCAATACTTCCAAACCTCGATTTCTTTAAATCGCCTCATTTTCCTTTTGATAGGATAGCTTGGGTCGAACTCCTTGATTTTCTTGAATTCAAAGCCGCTATTTGAGTCATTCTCCCCGGTATAGAAGTCATATCGCCAAGCAGATAAGCAGGCGCATATATCCGTGAAATGAGAGAAATGGATACGAGAAAGGTTTTTGAATACATAGGAATGATGCAGCCTGATTTGCTCTTGGTAATCATGCTTTGACCGGCTGTTGCAAAGAATTTACCTCTGAGCCTGAATGGCCTTAAGTTCGTGACTATAGGTCTTCAGGATAGGAAGAGTGATTTGAAGAACATGTCCGTCTGAGTGAAGGTGTCGGCTGTGTAACTTTGCATCTAAAAGTGTAATAATGAAACTAAGCTAGATATTATTGAAGAATAAAAATGAATAGCGCCACGAATACATCCGTTTTCAGTTCAAAGCATGATATTCGGGGAGGGCTTCTAAAGAAATCTATACTATGAAAGTCATACATCTCAGTGCCGAGTGCTTCCCTTTTGCCAAAGTCGGTGGTCTCGCTGACGTGGTGGGAGCATTGCCTAAGTATCAATCCGCGCTCGGTATAGAGGCTCAAGTCATCATGCCTTTGTATGACAATGATTTCGAGCCTAATGAGAAATTATTGACTGTAGGTTCAGGAAAGGTATCTCTCGGAAAAGCCAACTACTCTTATCAGGTAAAAACGACATCGCATAAACGCCATGGATTAGAGATTTTACTGATTGATATCCCTGAATTGCTCTTTAAGCCTTTTGTTTATTCAAGTGATGATACGGAGCGTTTTCTTGCTTTCCAAATCGCGGCATTAGACCATATTTCTAATCAAGACAAGCTTCCTGATGTCATTCATTGCCATGACCATCATACAGGGCTGGTTCCATTCCTGATGAGCTATTGTCCTCAGTTTGCTTCTTTAAAGACCACACCTTCTATACTCACTATCCATAATGCCCAATACCAAGGATGGATCTCCTATGATCACATAGACTTATTGCCAAGTTTTGATAGGAAATATATCGGATTGCTTGATTGGAATAAATCTATCAATTCCTTAGCTGCAGCCATCAAATGTGCTTGGCATGTCACCACGGTCTCCATGACCTATCTGGAGGAATTGAAAGTGGCGGCCAATGGACTGGAGTTGCTATTGAAAGAGGAACACAAGAAATGTTCAGGGATCCTAAATGGTATTGACACGAAGCTCTGGGATCCTGAAACGGATATGCTTCTGACTAAGAATTTCAAGACAAGTTCTGCTCAGTCAGGGAAGAAAGCCAATAAGAACGAGCTCTGCAAGAAGTATGGTCTGAATCCAAAGCTCCCATTGATCGTCTTCATTGGGAGATTGGTCTATGAAAAAGGAGCTGATCTTTTCCCATTAGCTTTTGAAAAGATATTGAACAAGCATGCTGTCTCCATCTTGCTCTTGGGGTCAGGGAATAAGGAAGTGGAGCAGGAATTGCTAGCAGTGAAAGCGGGAAAGAAGAGTACCTATCATGCCGTGATAGGCTATGACGAATCACTGGCCCATATGATGTATGCTGGCGCTGATTTCTTGCTGATGCCATCGCGCATAGAACCCTGCGGACTGAATCAGATGTATGCTTTACGTTATGGAACAGCTCCTATTGTTTCTAAAGTAGGGGGACTTAAGGACACTGTCATAGATGTGTCTGATAAGGGATTCGGGATATGTATGGAGGAAGTCTCTGTGGATTTTATCGCACATGCAGTGAACAGGGCGTTGGATTTCTATGGAGATCAGCCTGCCTATAAGAAATCAAGAAAGAAGATCATGGAACTGGATCATTCTTGGGATCTCTCAGCAGATCGTTATATTCAACTTTATAAATCAATCATTCATCATGATCAGCGATAAGGTAGTTTCAATCATCTTAGGAGGTGGCCAAGGGTCTAGGTTATATCCTTTGACAGAGTCACGTTCCAAACCGGCCGTTCCTATAGCAGGTAAGTATCGCCTTGTAGATATTCCCATCTCCAATTGCATCAATTCTGGAATCAAAAGGATGTTCGTGCTGACACAGTTTAATTCAGCCTCGCTTAATGCCCATATCAAAAACACCTATCATTTCAGTTTCTTCTCGGATGCCTTCGTAGACGTGCTAGCTGCGGAACAGACTATCCATAACAGCTCATGGTTCCAAGGCACGGCTGACGCTGTGAGGCAGAGTATGCATCACTTTTTGAGCCATGATTTTGAATATGCACTTATCCTATCTGGTGATCAATTGTATCAAATGGATTTCAACAAGATGATCAAGGCCCATATCAAGAGCGAGGCCAGCATCACCATAGCTACCCTGCCAGTGAAGGAAAAGGAAGCCACTTCTTTCGGAATCCTAAAGACCGATAAGCATAACTTTATCACATCATTCATTGAGAAGCCGAAGGCTGAATTATTACCAGATTGGACTTCTCAAGTGAGCCTTGAAATGAAAGCTGAGGGCAGGAATCACTTGGCCTCCATGGGCATCTATATCTTCAATAGAGAATTGCTGATTGAATTGATGAAGGATGAGAGTACGGTAGACTTTGGCAAAGAGATTATTCCGCAGAATATCCATAAGCAAAAAGTCCTCAGTTATCAATTCGAGGGATATTGGACCGATATAGGGAACATCGATTCTTTCTTCGAGGCCAACCTCGGACTTACAGATGATGTGCCTCAGTTCAATCTCTATGATAATCTGAAGAGGATCTACACACGTGCCCGTATCCTCCCAACATCCAAGGTCTCAGGCACCACGCTGCTGAAAGCCGTAATCGCTGAAGGATGCATCATACATGCTAAAAGCATTGAGCGATCGGTGATTGGGATTCGTTCCAGAATAGGACGAGGCACCACTATCAAGAACTCGTATATGATGGGAAGCGACATCTATCAGCCTATGGCTGAACTCCATGGGTATCATACGTCCATTCCTATGGGAATAGGGAATAACTGTCATATCGAGAATGCCATTCTGGATAAGAATTGTTGCATTGGCAATAACGTCCGTATCACGGGTCATGTTGGGATTGAAGAGAAAGAGACCAAGGAGTATGTGATCAAAGAGGGCATCGTTGTCATAAAGAAAGGAGCAGTCATCCCTGATGGCTATGTAATCTGATCCTCATACATAATCACTGATCCATTTCAATCCATTATTCATTCCCATCAGGTAGAACAAGATATGTCATTAGTAAAGCCCCACAGTCTCTTCACAGACTTCGATATATCGCTTTTCAAAGCAGGGAAGCATTTTCGTTTGTATGAGAAATTCGGGGCTCATCCATTGACGCTGGACGCAGAAGCGGGAGTATATTTCTCAGTTTGGGCTCCATCAGCCAAAGCCGTTTCTGTCATTGGCGACTTTAACTATTGGGACGGTAAGACCCATGAGCTGAAAGTGAGGTGGGACGGCTCAGGTATATGGGAAGGGTTCATCCCATCTGCTCGCAAAGGCCAGCGCTATAAATTCAGGATACATTCCCATCATGCTGACATTGTAGTAGAAAAGGTGGATCCTTATGCACTCTTCTTTGAAGCACCACCAAGAACGGCTGGAATCATCTGGGATATCTCTGACTTTGCATGGAAGGATCAGGACTGGATGTCCTATAGAAAGGATAAGAATGGACTGGATAAGCCTTATTCAGTTTATGAATTGCACCTCGGGTCCTGGAGGAAGAATGCTGAAGGCGGTTTCCTGAGTTATAAGGAATTGGCCAAGGAACTCGTGACATACGTCAAAGAGATGAACTTCACCCATGTGGAATTCATGCCGGTCATGGAGTTCCCTTATGATCCTTCATGGGGCTATCAACTCGTGGGTTATTATGCACCCAGCGCGAGGTTCGGTGCTCCTGAGGAATTCATGGAACTGATTCAGGCTTTTCATCAGCATGATATAGGAGTGATTCTGGATTGGGTCCCCTCTCACTTTCCCAGTGATGATCATGGCCTTGGATTCTATGATGGGACGCACCTCTATGAGCATCCTGACCCTAAGAAAGGATATCATCCTGATTGGAAGAGCCTTATATTCAATTATGAGCGCAATGAAGTCCGTTCATTCCTTATCTCCAATGCATTCTTCTGGTTAGATAAGTACCATGTTGATGGTCTGCGCGTAGATGCGGTGGCTTCAATGATCTATCTAGATTATTCTAGGGAGGAAGGAGAGTGGGATCCCAATGAATTTGGTGGGAATGAGAACCTCGCAGCCGTTTCATTCTTGCAATTGCTGAATCAATCACTCTATGAAGAATTCGATGGAATCCAGACCATCGCAGAGGAATCCACTGCCTTTCCCAAAGTGACCAAGCCTGTGAGTCAAGGCGGCCTTGGATTCGGGATGAAATGGATGATGGGTTGGATGCATGATAGCTTAGCGTATTTCTCTAAGGATCCTGTGTATAGAAAACACCATCAGAATGAGATCACCTTCAGTCTGGCCTATACATTCACAGAGAATTTCATGCTGCCTTTATCCCATGATGAAGTAGTGCATGGGAAGAATTCCTTATTGGGGAAACTCCCAGGTGATGAGTGGCAGAGATTCGCCAATCTGAGATTGATGTACGGATTCATGTTCACACATCCTGGAACCAAACTGCTCTTCATGGGCGCTGAAATAGGGCAGCATGAAGAATGGGATTTCAGTAAGAGCTTAAACTGGAATCTTCTTGATTTTCCTCCCCATCAAGGGCTACAGCGCTATGTGAAGGAGCTTAACAAGTGCTACGCACACAGTCCCGCATTGTACGAGAAGGCGTTCAGCCCTGAAGGATTCGAATGGATCAGTCATGAGGACCATGAGAATGCTGTAATCTCATTCATCAGAAAAGGACATGATGCTGAGAATGATCGCGTAGTGATATGCAATTTCACTCCAGTTCCGAGGAATGAATATAAAGTGGGCATGCCAAGGAAGGGCCTCTTGAAATTGACATTCAACAGTGATGACATTTCCTATGGAGGAAGCGGGGTCACAGGCAAGAATAATGCGAAAATCGCAGCTGATCCTTGGAACGGAAAAAGCCATTCAGCTGTGATCGACATCCCGCCATTGGCTATGGTCATGTATGAGATCATTTCTTGAGAAAGACATTGAAAAGAATATAGAGCAGTCGTCCTTTACCCTGCCCTAAAGAAGAATTGAATATTTATCAAAAAGAGATCTAAGATTTATGATTACGAATACTGAATTGGAATTAAAAGGGAATCAATTTCCCTCCCAAGTCATTTCCTATGAGAAGAAGATAAATATCCTGTATTTTAAAACGGTCAATGGCCTTACCCTAGAGCTGACCATTGTCAGGGATAGCTTACTCAGATTCAGATATCTGACCGATTCTAATACTAAAAGCGATTTTTCCTATGCCATTGCCAAGTCAGCAAAGACAGGGCATAATCATCTTGAGATTGCAGAGGAGAGAGAACAATATGTCATCACTACTCAGAAACTTATCTGCATAGTCAAGAAGGCGGATCTCAAGGTCATGCTATATGATGCGAAAGATCAGACCTTGATCAATCAAGATGAATTGGGATTCCATTGGGAAGATAGCTATGAATACGGTGGAAGTATTGTAAAGATGAGCAAGGTCTCCCAAGAAGGGGAATCATACTTCGGTCTAGGTGACAAGCCAGTTCATCTGAATCTGAAAGGAAAACGTTTTGAGAATTGGGTGACTGATTCCTACGCATACGGCAAGGACACAGATCCTATATATAAGGCCATTCCATTCTATACGGGCCTGCATCATGGAATCTCTTATGGTATATTCTTCGACAATACCTTTCGCTCCTTCTTTGATTTCTCCCATGAGCGAAAGAACGTGACCAGCTTCTGGGCCCAAGGAGGCGTTATGGATTATTACTTCATCTACGGTCCACAGATGGAAGATGTGGTGGCGAATTACACCGACCTCACGGGCAAGCCTAATCATCTTCCTCCACTATGGGCGCTGGGATACCATCAGTGCAAGTGGAGTTATTATCCAGAGAAGAAGGTCAAGGAGGTGACGTCCAAGTTCAGAGAGCTCAAGATACCATGTGATGCCATTTATCTGGATATAGATTACATGGATGGATTCAAGTGTTTTACTTGGGACAAGGTGCATTTCCCTGACCCTAAACGCATGGTCAAGGAGCTGATGGATGATGGCTTTAAAACAGTAGTAATCATTGATCCTGGAATCAAGTTAGACAAAGACTATTGGGTATTCAAAGAAGGACTAGAGAAGGACTATTTCTGCAAGCGTGCTGATGGGCCTTATATGAAAGGAAAAGTATGGCCTGGGGAATGTTATTTCCCTGATTTCACGAATCCTGATGTAAGGAAATGGTGGGCCAGTCTGTTCAAAGAACTCATAGAGGATATTGGCGTGAAAGGAGTGTGGAATGACATGAATGAGCCTGCTGTAATGGAGGTTCCTAATAAGTCCTTTCCTGATGATGTCAGACATGACTATGATGGGAACACCTGCAGCCATAGAAAGGCGCATAACATCTATGGTATGCAAATGGCCCGTGCGACTTATTCAGGATTGAAGAAATACGCCTACCCTAAAAGGCCATTTGTCATCACCAGAGCGGCCTATGCCGGCACTCAACGATATACATCCTCTTGGACAGGGGATAACTCAGCTACCTGGGAACACCTTTGGATAGCCAATGTCCAAGCCCAGCGTATGGCTATGTCAGGATTCTCATTCATTGGCAGCGACATTGGTGGATTTGCTGAGCAACCAAATGGGGAACTATATGCCCGTTGGATACAGCTGGGAGTCTTTCATCCTTTCTGCAGGACACATTCTTCAGGGGATCATGGAGAACAGGAGCCATGGATGTTTGGGGATGAGATCACCAATATCGTGAGGAGCTTCATAGAGCTGAGATATCAATTACTGCCATATCTCTATACAGCATTCTGGCATTACTTGAATGAAGGGACTCCCATCCTTAAGTCCCTTGTCCTTTATGACCAAGAAGACATACAGACGCATTATAGGACAGATGAATTCATCTATGGAGGTCAGATACTGGTCTGCCCCATAATTGAGCCGAATTCACGAGGACGCAGGATCTATATGCCTAAAGGTAAATGGTATGATCACTGGACGGGTAAAGCTGTCAATGGAGGCCGTGAAGTATGGGTAGATGCTGACATCGATAGCATGCCCTTGTTCGTGAAAGAAGGCTCGGTGATACCAAAGTTTCCTGTGCAGCAGTATATAGGTGAGAAGCAGTTCGAATCAATCACCTTAGAAGTCTACTATAAAGAAGGCAAAGCCGAATCTAGCCTCTATGATGATGAGAATGATGGCTATGACTATACCAAAGGCATGTATAGTGAGCGCAGTTTCAAGTTGAACGGAAAGCCTAATGAACTGATATTACAGCAGCATAAGGCAGGTAAATACATCACCCGTTATCAGCGATTCGATATGAAGTTGATAGGATTGCCTTTCAAGGTGTCTAAAATCCTTATGGATAAGGATGAATTGAATATGGATTCATTCGATCAGGTGACCCAGACCATTTCTGTGAATAAAGACTTCTCAGAGATTCATTTTATGTGAGACGCTAGTACTGTTCTTAAATCTGGCCCAGGTATTCTTGGTTCCTATTCAATTTCTTTCACTCAGTGTCTTCAAATAGGTCATTGGAGCAATGGAAGCTGCTTCAGGTCTATCGCTGTGAATACAAGTGCTGATGCATCTATTAATCCTTTAATTATCAAGGTGTCTTGATGTATCGTATAGGAAATGAAGGTTCCTTGATCTTGCAGATAAAAACCTCCTTCATTTTTATTAAAGATGACTTTCTCTGTATGGAATTTGGCTTCTTCATCTTGCCATATCAGATGATCTGTGCTATGAAAGAAGAGCTTGGTCATTCCTTTACTATGAGATTGATACGCTGATTTTAATTCAATTGGCTTTTGACTCTGATAAGATTCAGAAGTAATCAAGGGCAATAGGACATCAGCAAGGATGGCCAGTATGAGCATAGCTTTGGTAGATTTTATCACCAATGTGGACTCCTTCTGAGCAGGAGCAGAATCCAATTTTCCTGAATTTCCAAGGACCGCGGAAATTACTTTTGACCAAATCCGCCATGAGAGCAGCAAACTGATACTCAGCAATAACCCTGAGAAGAAGAGCACATCTATTTCAAAACTCATATTGAGCAAGAAGACATGTGCCATGATCAAAGTGGCCATGATCAGCCCCATTGGTCTGGTTCGCGGAATAATCATAAGAATAGCCGCCAAGGCCTCTATGCATCCAGTCAGGACAGAATAAAAGGGTGAAGAGCCCATGAGAGACCAGAATAACATGTCCTTTTTCATCATCCCGAGAGGACTGAAGAGGAGGTTGGCCTCAGGTGCTCCAAATTGCCTCAATAACACTTTATCCAGCCCGTATCGCAGCAGGTGCATAAAGAGGAAGAGCAGGAGTAAGAATTGCAGTCCCTTCCATGTATTTAGTTCAGGGAGGCTTTTGGTCTTGGCAAGGATAAATTCGAGTAGAAACGCAATTGGGATAATGAAGAGGGCTAGGAGAAATAATCCAGCAGAATCTGAAGAGATACTCCAGTTGCATGATAGGCAATCAGGAATTATCCAGCTGCCAATGTCATTTAAATAAGGTTCTATCAAATCACAAATCATCCTCCCAGGAAAAGGCAGAAGCGTATAAGCAAAGGGCAGGACTAATGCCAGAATAAAGAGATATAGGGTCAAAATCCTGCCCATAGAAGCTCCAATTCGTTCAGACCTGACCATGAATAGGTCGACTAGACTTCTTAAAGGTCAAGAGCCCAATACCAGCGAGTAAAAGAATCATCAAAAAGGGAAGTAATCCCTTCGGAAAAACAGGAATGAAATAATTCTTCTTCTCATTCAAATTCTTCTTCCCTTTCAAATTCGTCCTGAATCCAACCCATTCAACATAGTCAGGATAGCTTTTCATCAGGCTGTCTTCATCCAAGTTCAGATTATTGAAGATGGGGTGATTCGGCATGGTGTATTCCTCGGCCACTTGCCTCATTGGTTCGCCTCCTTCTATGCTTGAATAGACTTGACCATAGGTCAGTTTGCATAGCGTGTCGGTTTTTGTCATAATACGCTCTATGCGAATTATCGGAGGAGCGATATAGACCTGTCCGAATCTATCCAAGCTTGTGCCCTTGGATTCAGAAGATGACTTGCTCAAAGTCTGTTGAGCTATGCTGTAGGTCTGTGCTTGAATGCTGATAGATCCTCCTATGAGGATTATGATGATGACTAGCTTTTTCATGGTGTTTTGTTTTTATTGGATACACACATGAAGAGGAATGGTTCAATCAAATGACAATTTGAATGTGAAGTATCACGTTTTGATTTGAACGGATAAACACCGAACATGAATAAAATCATCATCATTCTGATTTGGGCAGGCATGGGTCAATACCCTGCTAATCATGACAGCACAATTCAATCAAGGGATATAGAGTCAGATGTGATCATCTCTCCCAATCCCAATGACGGCCACTTCAACATCAATACTTCTGATCTCTACTTGGTACATCTGCAGGTGTTCAATAGCCAAGGTCAATTGGTCTGGAAGCCTGAATACTTGAATAATTCTGCTGAAGGATGCATGAGCATTGATATCTCATCCTTAGCCTCAGGGCTGTATTACGTGCACATCCTGACGGATCAAGGGGAAGTGTTCAAGAAGATGATGAAACATTGATTGCCAGTTTTAGTCCATATGTTCAAGGAATAAAGTTGATTTCAGGCTGCAGCTGAAGCGTATCTTAGCTACAGTTGGTCTTAGCCTTACCCTTAACACAGATTATGCTGACTGCCTCCTCCATAAAATTACAAGATGTTTCACGTGCTCTTCTGCTTGCAGGATTCTGCTTCTTATTATCTATAAACTCCAGTTCTCAAGCCTTGGTCACCGTCTCAGGCAAAGTCATGGATCTTACTGGAAGGTCTATCCCTGGGGCTACTGTCTATCTGCAAAACACCACCCTAGGTGATGTCAGTGATGCTGATGGCAGATATGATATAAAGAATGTCACTCCGGGCGCCTATAACTTAGTGGCAAGTTTCATTGGATATGATAATCAGACCAAGTTCAACATCATCATCAGATCTGCAGGAAACCAACAGTATAATTTCGAGTTGAAAGAAAGTAGCATCAATCTTACGGAGGTAGTTATAGAACCGGATAAAAATGTGGTGAGCAGGGCCAGAGAAACACCGCTCTCCACGCTGACACTCACTGCAACTGAATTGGCGACCTACCCTGGAGGAAATAATGATGTGGTGCAAGTAGCACAGTCTCTCCCTGGCATCGCTCCCTCAGCTGGTGGATTCAGGAATGATCTCATCATACGCGGTGGTGCTCCTAATGAAACGGTCTATTATCTGGATGGGATGGAGATTCCTAACATCAATCATTTCAGTACCCAAGGCAGCTCCGGTGGTCCAGTGGGTATGCTCAATGTCTCCTTCATAGATGATGTTACGTTGAGCACTTCTACATTCGCTGCGCAGTATGATAATCCACTTTCTGGTGTGCTTCAATTCAGACAAAGAGTCGGAGACCGTAGTAAGCTCAGCACCAACATCAGAGTAAGTGCAAGCGAGACTGCTTTGACCTTCAACGGCCCCCTTTTCAAGGGAGATAAGGAGGAAAGCAAGACATCATTCATCGTTTCAGCGCGCAGAAGTTATCTTCAATTCCTCTTCCAATTGGTAGGGCTTCCCATTCGACCTGATTACTGGGACTATCAATTCAAGGTGACCCATAAGTTTGATGACTACAATACCTTAGACCTTTTGGGACTGGGTTCAATAGATAATTTCAGCCTGGACCCACCTGCTGAGAAAGATGCAAGCACCCAAGCATTATTGGATCAAGCTCCCTTTATCGATCAACGTACCAATGCTATAGGTCTATCTTGGAAGAGTCGTTTCAAGAATCGTTCGGGATTCATGGAGACTGTTCTCAGTAATAATTATCTGATCAATGACTTCAAGAGATACACGGATAATGAGACGCTAGATGATATCTTTTTCAGGAATAATGCCAAAGAGGCCGAGACCAAATTAAGGCATAGTCAGAAGTATTTTTTCAATGAATGGGTTCTGAATTTTGGGGGAAATGTTCAGCGAAGTGCATACAGGAATAAAACCTTCAACACGGTTTATGACTTTAGCTTCGATACGCAGATAGATTTCTTCAAATATGGATTCTTTGCCAATGTGAACAAAGATGTATTGAAGACGAAGCTGAATGTGAACCTAGGCTTCAGGCTAGATGATGACACCTTCATTGAAGGAAACGACCTGCTCTCTACTTTTTCACCAAGGGTCTCGCTGTCCTATAGATTGGCTGACCGCTGGAAACTGAATGCAACAGCTGGTCGATATTTCAAGTTGCCACCCTATACCGTTCTCGGATTCTTGGATAATGGAGTTTTGGTAAATAAGGACGCGAAGTACATTCAAAGCGATCATCTCGTTTTCGGAGTAGAAAGAGTATTCGGTCCAGCATCCAGCTTGAGTGTTGAAGGGTTCTACAAATGGTATTCTGATTACCCTGTATCGCTTATCGATAGTGTATCCTTGGCCAATAAGGGTGCTGGTTTCGAGGTGCTGGGCAATGAAGACATAGTCAGTGTGGGTAAGGGAAGGACCTATGGAATAGAAGTCCTTTTACAACAGAAATTGAGCAAGAAAATATATGGAATCGTCTCCTATACCTATTTCATCAGTCAATTTACAGGGCTAGATGCTTCAGTATATCTTCCCTCACTGTGGGATAGCAGACATCTCGCTTCTTTCACAGGTGGATATAAAATGAAACGAAATTGGGAGGTCAGCTCCCGCATGAGATATGCTGGCAGGACACCCTATGTGCCTACGGACCTAAGGCAGACTGCTCTGACGTATCCTAATGTTGTGCTTGATTATGACAGGTTGGGTGACCTAAAATTAAGTGCTTTTGCCCAATTGGATTTCAGGATTGATAAAAAGTGGAATCTGAAAAACATGTCCATCGATTTGTTTTTTGATATCCAAAACGTGCTTGGTCGGAGTAATCCGCAGGCCCCAGAATATCTTCTGGCCAGAGATGGTTCAGGAGCGGTGATAGAACCTAGGTCTCTCCTTGCTCTGGATCCTTCTGAAGGTTCAGCTATCCCGAGCATAGGCTTCGTGTTAGATTTTTGATTCACATTGATCAACACCCCCTAAATCAATTAATTCAGGTTTTTTACAAATGAAATTCAAACACTTCACCAAAGAGGATATCCTTGCCTTGAAGCGCATTGAAAGATTGAACCTGATCAATTCGCTCGCTGGATTCAAGTCAGCTAATCTGATAGGGACAGCAGACAAGGATGGTAATACCAATCTCGCTATTTTCAGTTCAGTTATTCACCTAGGTTCTGATCCTGCCTTGATCGGTTTTATCATGCGGCCTCCTGTGAAGGAGCGCCATACCTATGACAACATTATGGAAACCGGTTGTTTCACCATCAACCATGTGCACCATAGCTTCATCGAAAAGGCACATTACACTGCAGTGGACGCAGAAAAAGGGAAATCTGAATTCTCTCTGTGTGGATTGCAGGAGCAATGGGTAGGAGGTTTCCAAGCTCCTTATCTGAAAGAGAGCAAGGTTAAGATTGGACTTGCATTAAAAAACACCATTCCCATTCCAGATAATGGGACCATTCTCATCATAGGTGAGATTCAACATGTATACATAGAAGGAGATCCTCTGCGTGCTGATGGATCTATAGACCTTATAGAGAGCGGAACAGTAGCCATTTCTGGATTGGACCATTATCATCGACCGGATGCCGGGCCCTCATTTCCGTATCCACGCTTATCAGAAATTCCTGATTTTGAGGTCGAAGAAACGGTTCCACAACAAGTCGTTTTTAATCATGAAAAAGGAAGCTATGACGCCAGTCTTATGCCATTCCCTATAAGTATAGGTGGGCCATCATTCCATATGCCTGATCTGAGTCTTTGGAAGAATGATACAGTGAATAAAGCTACTGCGCATTTCAAGACTCGACTAGAAGAGATAAAAGGCCAATATGAAATCATGGTCGAGCAATTCCGATGGAATGAACTTGTATATAGCTCAACGTTCAATTTCGAACCTGTTATTGGAGAATCATATCATCTGTATGAGAATGATGAAGGAGAACGTTTCATGAGCCTTATTCCGCCTAATAGCTGGAAGAGACCTTGCAGAGGGTCTTTCAAGTTAGGAACGGATAGGATGTGGATAAAGATGGATCAGGATTCCTGATCTGAGCTGAATCCAGCTTGAATGACCTGTAAGAATTCTTCGCTGATCTTTCCATTATCTGCAATTATCTCCTCCCCAAAGATGTAGTCTTCTCCGCCTTTGAAATCGCTCACCTTCCCACCAGATTCTTTAACTATAAGCGCCCCAGCTGCGACATCCCATGGATTCAGACCATATTCATAGAATCCCTCGAATCTGCCGCAAGCTACATAAGCAAGGTCGATGGCCGCTGATCCAAGTCTGCGAAGGCCTCTGCTTTTATGGGTGAAGCTTTTCAAGATATCAAAGTATTCATTCTGTCGCTCGAAATCATCATAAGGGAAGCCCGTTGCCAAGAGACTCTGAATCAATTCCTTTTCCCCTGAGACCTTAATCTTCTGCTCATTCAAAAATGCACCCTGACCTTTCAAGGCATGGAAACACTCTTGGGTATTAGGTGCGTATATGACGCCCATGATGAGACTTTCTCCATCCAGCAATGCCACGCTAGTGCAATAAAGTGGAATCCCGTGTACGTAATTCGTTGTGCCATCCAGCGGGTCTATGATCCATTGATATCTATCGCCTTTCTTGTCGCTCGTGCCTTCCTCGGCTATGAACCCAGCTTCTGGAATCAGCTCTTGCAAAGCATTGACAAAGCGTTTCTCCGCTTCTTTGTCCACATAACTCACGAAGTTATTGAAGCCTTTTATCTCCACCCTTTTCTGGTCGAAGGCCTTGCGCTCTTCTCGCATCCAATCACCTATATCTTTGCTCAAAGTAATAAGTGAACGATAAACGAATTCTAGGTCTAATGCAGAAGAAGTCATTGATTTCAGGATTTGGATGTCCTTGCTGAACGGAATCGGACAGCCATGCCTATGATGCCCGCAAGCATCAGTAGGAAGGCTATAAACTCAGCTTGGGTGCCTTCAATCCCAAAGAGATGGAGCTCTTCATTAACACGGATCTTCTCAATGAAGAATCGCTCTAGACCATTGAAAAAGAGCACCATGAAGAAGATGACGCCCATGACCTTGATGTGCTTTCTTAGCGCCCATAGGATGAGGAAGATGACAGTAGCCATGAGTAATTCATAGATGGGAGTGGGGTAGACCCCAGGATCCAAGTAGCTGCCATACCCTTTGAAAATCGGCAGTCCCATATCAGCTTCTATCGCTTTTCCCATATATCCTCCCTTTTCAGAATAACCCATCACGCCATTCACATTGTTCGGGTAATTATAAGACCAAGCCCAATCAGGAATCCAATTCAACCAAGAGGGTTTCGCAGCCGAATTCGCTATTCCCCAGTCTCCATCTCCTGAAACTTGACAGCCTATCCTTCCAACGCCATAGGCAAGGATGAAAGCAGGTGCAGCTGCATCTGCTCCAGCAAAAACAGGAATCCCATTCTTCTTGAAATAATAAAGGATAGCTCCACCTCCAAGGATCAGCCCACCAAATACGGTGAGCCCTGAAAGGATGCTGTTAATGGAGAAGTCAGTGAAGAAACTGACGATATGATCGGGATCCTCTACGATAAAGAAGAGCTTTGCTCCAATGAATCCCCATAGCGCACCTGCCATGGCAATATTGCTCGCATGGTCCTTTCCAGTCACAGAATACGCCACTTCTACTTCCTTAGGAAATTCCTTTTGTTCCTTGCGCACTTCAATATGTCTCAGCCAATAGAACAGTACTCCTCCAAGTATGGCCCCGAACCAATTTCCCGTAAAACTCAAAAGGAATGCAGGCGGATCGCTTAATGCGTCTCCACTGTCAAGAATCAGATAAAGTACCTTGAATCCGAGAAGAGCACCTATGAACACATTGCTCAAATAACTCATCAAAGTGGCCTTGGCACCTCGGGTCTCCTTCCTAATTACGGCTGGAATGATCCCTTCAGCGACCTTCCTTTCGATCTCCAATTTCACGATATAAGCTCCCGTTAAGAAAGCGATGACCACGAAGAACCCGAATGAATTGAACAGTTTCAGGAATTCAAGGTGAATTCCGAATAGGTCCAGAAAAGCATGATAAAGGGTCGGATACATATGACTCAGTGCGTGGTTTGTGGCTCAAGGATACGGATCTCCATGAGACCATCAGTATTCACTTTTTCTAAACGTACCTCTTGCACGGCATTGACCAAGCTGGGGTCGAAATCCACTCTGACCCTGATGTAGTTCTCAGTGAAGCCATGTAAACTTCCCTCATTCTCATCGGACTCGAAAAGCACTTGCTGTATGCTACCAACATGTGCTTCATAATGCGCACGCTGCTTCTTCAAGCTGAGCATACGTAGAATCTTATTGCGCTCTTGCCTGATCTCCATGGGCACCACTCCATCCATGCGGACAGCAGTAGTATTGGGCCTTTCAGAATAGGTGAAAACATGCAGATAAGAGATGTCAAGGCTATGGATGAAGTCCAATGTCTTCTTGAATTCCTCCTCAGTCTCACCAGGGAATCCTACGATTACGTCTACGCCTATACAGGCATGTGGCATGAGTTCTTTAATCCTTTCTATGCGACTGCGATATAGGTCGCTTTTATATCGCCTTCTCATACGCTCTAATAGCACATCACTTCCAGATTGGAGCGGAATGTGGAAATGAGGCATGAAGACCTTGCTCTGACTTACTTGACTGATGATGTCGTCATTCAGCAGGTCAGGCTCTATGGAGGAGATTCTGAAACGCTCTACGGCTGCTTGTTCATCCAAGGATCTAACCAAGTCTTGGAATGTTTCGCCTTCCTCGGTCCTGAAATCCCCGATGTTCACCCCTGTCAATACAATCTCCTTGATGTCCTGAGCAGCAATCTCACTTACATTCTTCAATACATCAGCAATGGTGCCACTGCGGCTCCGGCCACGAGCCAGCGGAATGGTGCAGAAGGAGCAGAAATAATCACATCCATCCTGCACTTTTAGGAAGGAACGGGTGCGATCCCCAGCACTCCAACTCGGATGAAAGGTCCTTGTTTCTTTTATGTGCTCATTCTTAACCAACACACCTTGAGTTCTATCCAAGTCCTTCAGATATGTATGAAGATTGAACTTGTCATTGGCTCCTAGGACTATGTCTACGCCTTTGATACTTGCAATGGCCTTGGGCTTTAATTGGGCGTAACATCCCACCACGGCCACATAAGCATCCGGATTCAGATTCCGGGCTCTGCGCACTATGTTGCGGCACTTCTTATCTGCCTGCTCAGTCACTGAACAGGTGTTGATCACATAGACATCAGCACCGTCCTCAAAATCAACACGGGCAAATCCTTCGCCTTCCAATTGCCTAGCAATGGTAGAAGTCTCTGCAAAATTCAATTTGCAACCCAATGTATAATATGCTGCGGTTTTTCCTGCTCTCATGTCGGCTGCTAAAGTAAGGCTTGCGATGGCAAGTTAGAAGGTCAAATCAAAGAGCAATGTTAAAGTCAATTTCATCCCTGCGATTTATACAAGTGGCGGATGCAATAATCCAATATGGGCTCAATGAAATGGGACATATATTGGAAAGTATAAGACGTCAACGCTCGACCTCAAATAATCAACCCGAAATAAAAAAGGCGCTGCTCTCGCAACGCCTTTCAATTCTACTCAGAGCAGCTGCTCCTATTTCTTCGCCTTCAATTCATTGATCAAAGTCTCGTTGTTCAGCACATAACCATAATCTCCGTCAGCGTTGGCTTTCGCTGCAGCCATGGAGGCTTCAGCTACAGTGATGGCTTCCTTATTCCTTCCTAGCTTAGCGAGAATCTGGGCTTTCTGATGGGTATACCAGAATGCATCTGGGCGCTTCTCCATAGCGATATCAATCCATGCTAGAGCTTGATCTAATTCCTTGTTCTGGTCTAGATAGAATCTTGCCGCATTATAATAGGTGCCCGCACTCGGTCCATCTACTAGAAGTTCCTTGATCTGCTTATCCACTTGCTCTACTGCCTTGGTCTCTATCTGGAAGCTCACCGTGACATCAGCCCAGTTGAGCATCATGTTCGCTGTGCTGGTGGTGAATCCGCCCATTTCTATAGTGAAGGATTCCGTGTTTCCTCCTTTGACCACTTTGGCCATAAAACGACACTGGTCTTCCTTTTCAGAATAACCATCCGATCCCGAAAGCGTAATATTTTTGTTCAGGATAATAGTCCATTCAGCAGCTCCAGGAATCGTAAACAAGGAATATTCGCCTGCCGGTACTTCTTGACCTTCTACTTTGACATTATCAGAGAATTTCACCTTGGTGCTTGCATTGGCACCTGTTCTCCATATCTCATTAAAAGGTACCAATCCTCCGAAGATGGTCCTGGCCTTCATGCTTGGACGTGAATAATTTACTGTTACATCACTGAGGCCCACTTTCTGGGTCAATGTCGCAGTAGGGCTCGGTTGTGGGGTCTCCAGCTGCGCTGTCATGCTCAAGCTGAGCAGGCAGATGAAGAGAAACATGAGGTTCTTTTTGATTAACATGGTTTGATTCATTTTATGAGGGTATGAAGGTACGCACATTCATTCCCATGTCCTCTTGACTTTGAAAAATGGTCAAAGTATAGGATGAGCGGGGCTATGGTGATTCGCGGCCCTCTGCTACCTTTGCACCTCATGACTACATACTTTCATTTCTCCACTTATCTGGCTCATCAACATCTGATCTCTATCGAGATGAGATTCGCGTTGAAAAAGGCCCAAACTCTTGAGCTTGAACTTCCCGCTTGGCGTCCTGGACGTTATGAACTGGGTGAATATGCCATGAACATCAAGTACGTCAATGCACAGATAGGAGACAAGGACATCGCATTAAAAAAGACCTCACGCAATGTCTGGTCCCTTGAAAACTGTCCTGCCGGTGAAGTGATCTTGAATTACCTCTACTATGCTGATACTGTCAATGGCGGCTCCTGTTATATAGATGAAGACCTGCTCTATGTGAATCCTGTGAACTGCTGTTTCAAGGTGAAAGGACAGAAGCCAGGTAAAGTGAAAGTGAGTCTGGATGTTCCTAAGGATTTCAAACATGCCGGAATGCTTCCCATCAAGGCCAACAAGATGACCGCACTTGACATGGATACTTGGTATGACAGCCCTTTTGCTTCTTCTCGTAAAATGAAGACTGTAGATTTCGAGGTGGGCGGAGTGAAGACCAGTCTTGCTTTCCAAGGGAATGTTCCTGAGGCTCCAGCGGATCTTGAAAAGATCTTCAAAGCCTTTATGCTCAAGCAGATAAAAGCCTTTGGTTCCTGTCCTGTCAAGGACTACACCTATCTGGTCCTCTGCACAGCTCAGCGTTATTATCACGGTGTAGAGCACGAACATGGCACCGTTATCGCGCTGGGCCCTGACCATAGCATATTCAAAGGCTCTGTCTTCCAGGATTTACTTGGAGTTTCCTCGCATGAGTTCTATCATACATGGAATGTGAAATATATGCGTCCGGAGGAAATGTGGCCTTATGATTTTACCAAGGAGAATTATCACCGAATCGGCTATATCATTGAAGGAATAACTACATATCAAGGGGATGTAAAGCTCTGGCAATCAGGTGTTTTAAATGATGAACAGTTCTTCTCTGAGATGAAGACTCACCTGGATCGCCACCATGCAAACCTAGGTCGTAATCACCTCTCAATACGTGAGAGTTCATTCGATTTATGGGTGGATGGCTATAAGCCTGGGATCGCTGATAGAAAAGTGAGCATATATACTGAAGGTGCTCTCATAGCGCTGATGATAGAAATGATGGTTCTTGAGGCAACACAAGGGAAATCCAATCTGGATGCAGTGATGCAAGCACTCTATGTGCATTGTGAGAGTAAGGGAAGAGGGTATTCAGAGACCGATTTCTTAAACATCCTCTCTTTCTTTATTGGCCCAGAGAAATGTAAGAAGTTCTTTAAGGAAACGATAGATTCAACAGGGGATCTGCATTCTAAAACGATTAAAGCACTTCAGACTGTAGGTGTTGATGTCAAGGAGAATGACTCGGATGTATGGGCAGCCAAATTCGGATTGAAATTCACGGCAGAACCTCAGCCTAAAGTCACCCATGTACATACTTCAAGTCAGGCTTATGAGGCAGGTATTAGACCAGGCATGACCCTCATTTCCTTGGACGGGATCTGGATTGAAAACGACTTTATACATATGGCGATAAATGATGAAGTGAGTCTTCAGGTAAGAGAAGGTAAAGTATTGAAGAACATTTCATTGAGTAAATCAAAAGAATCCTATTACTTACAGTTCGACCTCAGTAGATCAGGCAAGAAAGGACAAGCGCTGTGGAAATCTTGGAAGTCTTGAATCAAGGTGCAATCGCGGTCATAGAGATCTCTACATTGACTCCTTTAGGAAGACCCAGAACGGCCACTGTTTCTCTAGCGGGAGGAGCATCCGAAAAGTAGCCTCCGTATACCTTGTTCATCTCTTGGAAGTGATTCATGTCACTGAGGAAAATACTAGCCTTGACAACATGGGAGAAGTCCAATCCTTCTTCCTTTAACAAGGCCGCGATATTCAGCATCACCTGATGCGTCTCCGTTGCTAGGTCCTCCATGTTCAATTCCCCAGTCATAGGATCCAATGCGATCTGACCAGAGAGGAAGACCATATTCCCACTGCGGATTCCTTGACTATAGGGACCGATGGGAGCAGGAGCATTAGGAGTGAGGATGGCTTTTTTCATGTTGCTTTCGTGTTACTTTGCGCAAGGATATGAAAATACTCATTCTCGATAACCAGGACAGCTTCACCTTCAATCTGGCACACTATGTTGATGCTATGGGAGCAGAGGTAGATGTCATCAGGAATGATGCCCTCGACCTAGACACAGTACTGAGCTATGACAAAGTTATTCTCTCGCCAGGCCCAGGAATGCCTGCTGATGCTGGATGTATGCCTGAATTGATCAGCCGTTTTGCAGGTCAGATTCCCTTGCTTGGTGTCTGCTTAGGTCATCAGGCTATCGCAGAACATTTCGGAGGAAAACTCTATAACCTTCTGCAAGTCATCCATGGTCATCCTACACAGTGCATTCCATGCGCCAGTGAATCTATGTTCAAAGGGCTTCCCGCTAGCTTCCAAGTGGGACATTATCATTCATGGGCTGTGTCCAAAGAAGATTTCCCTGAAGAATTGCAAGTGACATCTTATAATGAAGCAGGAATCATCATGTCATTGTGCCATAGGTCATTGGATATGAAAGGATTGCAGTTCCACCCAGAGAGTATCTTAACACCTGAGGGAAGGAAGATGATTGAGAATTGGCTCAACCAGGTGATAGATGTACATTAGCCAGCAGATGAAGAAGAGGATTAACATTGCCATTGACGGGCATTCTGCCTGCGGAAAGAGCACGGTGGCCCGCATGTTGGCTTCATCGCTCGGCTATCTTTATATTGATTCAGGAGCTATGTATCGTGCTGTGGCGCTCTTTGCATTGGATAATGGTCTTGCTGATAATAAGAATGTGAATTCTGAAGGTCTTGTAAGCCGTTTGCATGAGATAGATATCCAATTAGAGAAGGAAGCCGAAGGAAGCATACGCACTCTGTTGAATGGGGAAGATGTAGAGGAATCTATCAGAACCATGAGAATATCAGCAGTGGTCAGCCCTGTAAGTGCCATTTCTGAGGTCCGTAAAAAACTCGTGCACCTTCAACGAGAAATGGGGAAAGAAAAAGGAGTAGTGATGGATGGCCGCGATATAGGAACCGTAGTCTTTCCTGATGCAGAATTGAAAGTATTCCTGACAGCAAGTATAGAGGAACGCGGCCGCAGAAGATGGGCAGAACTCAATAGCAGAGGAGTGAATTTGACGATGGAAGAAGTAATACAGAACATCTCTGAACGTGACCTCATAGACAGTACGCGTAAGGTGAGCCCTCTTATTCAGGCTGAAGACGCTATTCTGATAGATAATTCCTCCATGGATGCCTTGCAGACCTATCAATATATCAAGAAGATCGCAAAAGTCTTGAAAGGAGAGACTTCAGAGAAAGAGGCCTAGTTCATCCTTTCTTAGGGACGTAAGAATAGGTGATGGTAAATGGCTGCGCTTGTTGCTGCACTTCAACCTCCTTTTTTACGGGAGGACTGACCGCCTTTTTATTTGGAAGTCTGAAATTGATATTGATCGTGCGGTGAAACGTAATCTTCTGTTTCTGCCTATTTCCAGTTTTGAATCTCAGCAGACTCGTCACGCGCATCGCTTCTTCATCTAGTCCATAGCCAAGGCCTTTCTTGACCTTGCTGCGCTGTACATAGCCTAAATGGTCTATGTCAATGACCACCGCAACGGTGCCTTCAATCTTCTCTTCCAGAGCCTTTTGAGGATATACCATGTGTTCCATGATAAAGGCTGACATAGCTTCTTTACCACCTGGATACACAGGTTTCTTAATGAGTTTCTCGCTTTTATCCATAGGATTAGTACGAAGATAGCGATCCAGATGTTCTTACTCAGAGCTCTGTCTCCACGAAATCTATCCCCATCTCAGCTAATTCATTCAGAATAGGGTCATAGAGCTCAGGAACAGTAGGAAGATGAACCCCTGTCAATTTCAAGTTTCCTTTTAAGATGTGTTTAGCTGATATAGCGATCGGAAGACCAACAGTTCTAGCCATCCCCGTGTATACAGGATCCAGCCCTATGCTGATCATATGTGAGCTGAGTTTCTTCTTCACTCCATCTAATTCATATTCGAAGTAGTGATACATGGCGATCATATCCTTATCACCTTCTTCTAAGCTCCACTTTTGCTCTAAGAGATGTTGTAATATCTGAGCAGGTGTAGCATTCTTCAGTCCAATGGCCTTGTCTTCAAAGATTCCCAACCAGGTTAATTTCTGCATTACCTCGCCTTTGGGATCCAACTGAAGGTACTGTGTAATCTTCTCTTCTACTGTCAGCTCATCTTCAAAGCGTAAATAGCTATTCAGATAATCCCTAAATGTCATGTTCTCTGAGTCTTCAAGATGATAAGAGTCATCAGTCAATCCGAGTTGTACGAAGACATTCCAAGCTTCAGAATATCCTTTCCTGCGCAGAGTTCCGCGGAAAATGGTCTGGATCTGCCCAAGGCCATATATTTCTCTGTATTGCAATGAGTTCCTATTGGCATAGCCTTCGAATTCACCATAGCCCTTTATACTGATAGACTCTGTCCTGGTGAAAAGGCGGTGGTATGGGATGTACTTATACCTGCCATTACGAATGAACTGAGAAGCTCCTCCTTGACCTGCCAATATTACGTTCCTTGGATTCCAGGTGAACTTGTAATTCCATGGATTGTTATCGCTTTCAGGGGCGACCAAACCTCCTGTGAAGCTCTTGAAAGAAGTAAGCGTAGCACCTTTTCCTTGCAAGTGATGTATAATCCTCATAGCAGACATATGGTCTATCCCTGGGTCTAATCCCATCTCGTTTAATACCAAGACTCCTTTGCTCTTGGCTTGTGCATCCAAGGCCTGTACTTCAGGTGTCACGTAAGAAGGAGTGATCACATGGATCCCCAGCGCTATGCAATCCTTGACCACTTCAAGGTGGAAACGGGCTGGTAGCATGGATATCACTAGGTCCTTTCCTTGCAGATGCTCTCTGCGCAACTCCGGATCTAAGGCATCGAAGCTAATAGCTTCTGAGCGATCCATTCCTTCACAACGCTCTTTTGCCAATGTCAGGTTTTGGTCTGAAACATAGATCTGCCAATCTTCCTTACGCGCTAATTGATCAAGATATTGGATCAGTGCGCTGCTGGATCTTCCTGCTCCTATGATGGATATATGTTTCTTAATGCTCATTGGTCGCGAAAATAGAGGAATACCATAAGCAGAGCAGCCTAGAAGTATCCATTCTTAACTATATATTCGAAGCATGAAAACAAAAAGCCTCAGCAATCTGATGTTCGGACTGATATGCTTGCTATTCATAAGCTCATGTGTCATAGAGGAACATTACCATTTCAATAAGGAGATGGGGGGTCATTATGATATGACCTTCGACCTTGGTAGATTTGCTGATAGGGACAGTACAGGTGAGGTGATGAAGGGCCTAATAGATGGGCTCAATGAAGAATCATCCAAAATGGAAGCTGTGGAAGGAATTACATCCATTGAAAGCAGCACTGCTGAAAGCAAGGCCTTTATTTCCTTTGATTTCTCCAATGTCGAAGCATTGAATAAGCTTGAGAACGAAGATAATGAAGAAGGAAAAGAACGCGCGTACTTCTCTTATAGAAAAGGCCTACTTAGTCTCAATCCAAACTTGGAGAGCATCAAGAAGTCATCTAAGAAGGAAGGTCAGTCTGATGAAGAAGCAACTGAACTATTGAACACCATGATTGAGTACAAGATTACTGTGACCTTTGATGAGCCTATGCAAACAAAGAAAATGGAAGGATTTGAGCAGATAGATTCTAAGACTTTCGAATACAATTCTAAGGTCCATGGTTGGGACAAATCACCTATCCTAAAGTTAAAAACACAGTGAACGAGCACGCTTATTTCCCTCATCTTTTCAAGCCGATCAGTCTTTCAGGTGTCAGCATACGTAACAGGGTGCTCATGGGCAGCATGCATACGGGACTTGAAGAAGAGAAAAATGGATTCGAACGTATGGCCGCATTCTATGCTGAAAGGGCCGCAGGGGAAGCCGGACTCATCATCACTGGTGGGATAGCGCCTAACCGCGCAGGATGGGTAGCACCTTTCGGAGCGCGCATGGCATCTAGCCGTGATGCGAAAAAACATAGGCCCATTACTGAGGCGGTCCATGCTGAAGGAGGACATATATGCATGCAGATTCTACATACAGGTCGATACGCATATCACCCATTCAGTGTGGCTCCCAGCAAATTACGCTCACCCATTAGTCCTTTCACTCCCAAGGCTCTCAGCAAAAGGGGAGTAGAGAACACCATCAATGATTTCGTGGATAGTGCTGCTTATGCTCAAGATGCAGGATATGACGGTGTTGAGATCATGGGCTCTGAAGGATATCTGCTCAATCAGTTCATTTCTGCCCGTACCAATAAAAGAACAGATGCTTGGGGAGGCTCCTATGAAAATCGCGTGAAATTTCCGCTGGAGATTATCCGCAGGACCCGTGAAAGATTGGGACCTGATCCTATCATCATCTTTCGATTGAGTATGTTGGACCTGGTGCATGAAGGGTCTGATTGGTCTGAGGTGGTCCAAATGGCCAAATGGGTCGAAGAAGCTGGAGCCAGCACGATCAATACAGGAATAGGCTGGCATGAAGCTCGCGTCCCGACTATCGCTACCATGGTCCCACGTGCAGGTTTCGCTTGGGTGACCAAGAAGATGATGGGAGAGGTGAAGATTCCCCTCATCACCACCAATAGAATCAATAATGCAACCACAGCAGAGAAAGTGCTAGCTGATGGCTGTGCTGATATGGTCTCTATGGCTCGCCCATTCCTTGCCGATCCTGAATTGGTCAAGAAATCAAGGCTCGGAGCATCCAAGAAAGTGAATACCTGCATCGCTTGTAATCAAAGTTGCTTGGATCATGTTTTTGAAAGAAAGGTCGCTTCATGTTTGGTCAATCCACGAGCTTGCCATGAAACCATTTATAAAGAAAAGAAGGCCAGTGTATCCAAGAATATCGCAGTGATAGGAGCTGGCCCTGCTGGAATGACCTGTGCTATCACTTTGGCTCAACGTGGGCATAAAGTCAGTCTTTTCGAGAAGAACAGCGAAGCTGGTGGTCAATTCCTCTTTGCAAGCAAGATTCCAGGAAAAGAGGAATTCAGGGAGACGCTGCGCTATTACAGGACCATGCTGGAACTCACTGATGTAAAGGTGAATTTGGGAAAAGTATTCGACACATCCACGGTAGGTGAATTTGATGAAATCGTACTCGCAACAGGCGTAAAACCCCGTATTCCATCCATTCCAGGTAAGGAACATCCCAAGGTCTTTGATTATGCCCAAGTGCTTCGCGGTGATGCACAAGTAGGGAAGAAGGTCGCCATCATTGGTGCTGGCGGAATAGGTTTCGATATGGCTGCATTCCTAGGTCATCCGACCTTGAATCAAAAGGAATTCGAGGAATTCTGGGGTGTGAGTCGTGATGGAGAAGACCGTGGAGGATTAGCTGAGAAGATAGAGGTACATAATGAACGCCAACTTTCCTTGCTGAAAAGGTCACCTGGAAAAGCAGGGAAAGACCTCGGCAAGACTACAGGATGGATCCATCGAGAGACCTTGAAAAAATTAGGCGTAGAGCAGCTTTCAGATGTTGAATACCTGAAGATAGATGATGCGGGACTGCACATAAACCATCACGGTGAACCTAAGGTCTTAGCAGTCGATAATGTGATCCTTTGCGCTGGTCAGGAGTCTGTGAGGTCATTAGAAAAGGAATTGACCGAGAAAGGAAAGAAGCCTCATTTGATCGGAGGAGCATTGAATGCAGGCGGAATAGACGCAGCGAGGGCCATCAGAGAAGGTTATGAGCTCGGATTGAAGCTCTAAGATGAAATATTGGCCCAAAAGCTTTCTGGATTCATATAAATATGCCACCTTTGCGGCCCTAAAAATTAATTAACCGGGTTTAGGACCCTTCTAAAACAATTAACATGGCAACCAAGATTCGCCTTCAGAGATACGGTAAAAAGCGCTTCGCGTATTATCACATCGTAGTAGCAGATTCCAAGTCTAAGCGTGACGGAAAGATCATCGAGAGAATCGGTGATTATAACCCGAATGATAACCCAGCAACCATCAACCTAGATTTCGATCGCAGTGTATATTGGATGCAGGTAGGTGCTCAGCCTTCTGATACTGCTCGTGCTATCCTTTCATACAAAGGAGTACTTTATAAGAACCACCTTTTGAATGGTGTAGTTAAAGGAGCTCTGTCTGCTGAGGACGTTGAGACCCGTTATGCTATATGGGAAGCTGATAAGGATTCTAGGATCCAAGCTAAAAGAGACAGCCTTAAGAAGTTGTTTGATACTGACGCATCAGCACGTATGGATGCTGAGACAAAACTGAAAGAAACTAGAGCTCAAGAAATCCTGGCCAAGAATACTCCAGTGGAGATTCCGGCAGAGGCTCCTGCTGAAGCAGCACCAGAGGCTATAGCTGAAGGTGAGGCACCAGCCACAGAAGAAGCTCCAGAAGCAGCACCTGTTGCAGAAGAAGCTCCAGAAGCAGCACCTGTTGCAGAAGAAGCTGTTGCAGAAGCACCTGTTGCAGAAGCAGCTCCAGAAGAAGCTCCTGTTGTAGAAGCAGTTCCAGAAGCAGCAGCTGTTGCAGAAGAAACTCCTGTTGCAGAAGAAGCACCTGTTGCAGAAGCACCAGCAGCTGAAGAGAAGCCTGCAGATGATACAGCTCCTGAAGAGGAAAAAGCTTGATCCTATCTCATCTAACCGAGAGGATCTCTTAAAAGACAGTCCCGCCTATATGGCGGGACTTTTTTTTGCCTTCCAAGTCTGGCCACAGAACTTTTATCGCTTAAATCCGTAGGAACAAGGAGATTATTACTTTCATCGTCATGCGGCCAAACTTGAAATATCTCTTCTTATTCTTAATCTGCAGCTCACTGGTCTTTTCCTGTGTCAAAGAGGAACTGAATATCGATCAGAACATCAGTATTCCTGGCTTGGATCCTAGTTTTGCCATCCCATTGGCACATACAGATATAGGACTTGGTCAGTTAGTCCCTGCGTTGAACCTGGCTGAGAACGTCTACTCTGAATCTGGACAAATCTTGGCAATATCCTTTACTCAACGTCTTTTCGAGTTCGGGCTGAAAGACCTAGTATCATTGCCTGACCAGAATGTGGCTGAGACGTATCATGCCAATGCCATCACAGCAGCCATAATCAACTCAGGCCTTGAAGGTGACCAAATACCCTTTTCCCAACCCTTCAACCTTCCACTGGACTTCTCTAATGGAGAAGACCTTGACTCCTTGCGTTTCCAAGAAGCGACACTTCAGATTCAAGTCACATCAAGCTTTAGACATGATATCACAGTGAATATGGCAATTCCAGAGCTTACAGAACAAGGCATCGTGTTTGAGCGAAGTTTCGCCTTGGATTACGATGGAACATTACCGACATCAGGCAATTTCAGCTTTGACATATCCAATACAAAGCTTGATTTCACTGCTCCAGGGAATAATAACGCATTGAACATCCTGGCTGATTTCATGATTACCCACAGCGGAGAATTTACCATTCCAGGAGACAGCCTCCAATTTGAGCTTTCCCTTTCAGCCAATAGCATTCATTCAGCCTATGGTTACCTGGGGCAATTCAGCGGAATAGCCGAGGTGGATACTCAACAAGTGAACATCTTTGAGCAATTCCAGGCTGATGGTCTCTTTTTTACCGAACCAGCCATTGAGCTTTTGATTTCCAACAGCAGCGGGATTCCTATGGAAGTTGATTTCATAAGTCTATACGCTCCTGAGAACAGCGTGACTACCTTGATTACTGGAGGGGCCTTAGAAGACATCCCTGTGGTCCAAGCAGCAGCCTTTATTGGTGATATTGCTTATACCGAACATAGGATAGATAACAGCAATACTTCTCCACAGCTAAGCGAGATGCTCAATGAAGGTCCTGTGAATCTGATATACAGCGCAGAGGGATTGACCAATCCAGAAGGCTATTCCTATAATTTCATACAAGATACCAGCAAGATAACTTGCGATGCGACTCTGATACTTCCGCTATTTGGCTATTTAGACGGCTATCATTTCATAGACACTTTGGAAGTAGATATGCAGACTGATCTCGGTCTTGACACTGGCGGCCCAATCAGTTTGGATGATGTAAGCAGATTGACATTCAGGATCATCGTAGATAATGGGCTACCCGCTGAAGCCAAAATACAATTGGTATTCATGGATGCTGACTACAATGCTGTTGATTCTTTATTCATGAGCAAAGCAGCTCAAATGGTAGTGGCTTCAGGTTATGTAAACACTTCCTTGCCAGCGGGTCATCTGGACTATGGCAGGGTGCTGAGCAGGACTAGAGCTATAACAGACATAGATGTGACAGTAGATCGGTTACAAGAACTTATAGACGGAAATGTGAAACACTTGGTCATCAGAATAGTCGCTGGGACCAGTTTTGCCAGTCAGGAACAGGTCGTGCGCTTCTTCCCTGAAGATGGCGTAGAGGTGCAACTCTCGGCCAAGATTGAAACCCATATTGACTTAAGCGAGTAGAAAGCTTAGAATGAATAAGTTTTTACATACCATCCTCGCTGTCTTTCTATGCTTAGGAATGTCAGCTCAGCAAGACCTTATGATGCATGCTATTCCAGGTGTTTTCCAAAGCAACTATGTGAATCCCGCTTATGATTATGGTTCCAGAATTCACTTGGGATTGCCTTTCATGAGCTCGGTGAGTGCACATCATCAGAATACCATCTTAAACCCGAATAGACTTTTTAGCGTTAATCAAGGTCAGACCGTGCTTGACACTGATTATTTCTTGGCAAATATCAAAGATGAGAACTACATAGGTATTGACCTAGCTGTTGATATCCTATCCTTCGGGATGCCAATCAAGGGCCATTATGTCTCGCTGGCCATCCGTGAGCGTGTATACGCTCAAGTGACTTTGCCGGGAGATATGCTTCGCTTTCCTTTCACCGGGAATGCAAGCTTCGATGAGACAGGAAACACCTTAGATTTCTCTGGAATGGCCATAGATCTTAGTCGGTATACCGAGTATGGATTTGGATGGCAGTTCGACACGAAATCAGGCTGGCATATAGGTGCCAGGGCTAAATATCTTGTAGGGAAAGAGAATATCACCACCGGAACTTCGAATATCACTTGGACCACTGACATGGAGACCTATGCATGGTCTTATCAAGGAGAGCTGGATTTACATACTTCAGGAGTATCTTATCTTCTTGATTCCTTGGATAGAAATGGAGTCTTGGAGAACGGTAATTTCACACGTATGCTCTTGAGTGGGCAGAATAAGGGGTTCGGGATGGACCTAGGACTGGGGAAGGACTTCACCGACCGATTATCAGCTTACCTGAGTGTGGTGGATCTAGGAGCCATCTCATGGAAAAAAGGGAATAAGAATTTCAATGCGCAAGGGAGTGAATTCAGTTTTGTGGGCATAGAAATCACGGAATCCTTGCTCGGAGCTGATTCAGCATTCAGTGACAGCCTGGACAGTGCCATTGACGGTTTAATGAATTCACTTGAGAATTCATTGTCTACTGAAGAGAATGAAGGAGCTTATAAGAGTTCATTACGAACTCGCATCCATGCAACATTGGGATATAAGATCCTGAAAAAAGAGAATATGACAGGAACAGTTGGACTTGTGGTCCAAGCTGACTTGTTCAATAAATTGGAGACACCGAGTATCACTTTGCTTTATTCTCATGATTTCAAAGGAAGGGTGAATGCAGCCTTTTCCTATTCTATCGCAGATGGTGATTATTCGAACTTGGGCTTCGCTTTGAGCCTTTCGACAGGTCCTGTTGTATTCTATACATCTATTGATAACATTCTTTGGACTACTATGTCCTCTGTTAGCTTCAATGGCCAAGAACCCTCTGCCTATCCAGCGTATAGCAAGAATTCAGCGGTCCATTTTGGAATGAATCTGAGGTTCGGAAAGTAGCCTTCACAGCAAAATCACAGTATGAACCTCGATTAAGTCTAGACATTTTCAGCATATTTGTCTACGATGGAGAAGGTTATCCGTATAGGAAAGGTATCACGGTTGCATGGTTTCAAGGGCGAACTCAGCTTGAAAGTGGAGCCTGAATTCATGGATGTCTTGGAAGAGGTGGAGCTCGTATTCATAGAAGTGGACCGTAAGCAAGTCCCTTTTTTCATTGAACATGTGAGATTTACCAGTACAGGATTTGCCTTGGTGAAATTCGAAGAAGTGTCTACTGAAGCTGAAGCCCAGCGCTTGAGGAACTGTGAGGTATTCATACGTGAGGAGGATATGGATGCAGAAGAGATGGAAGCGATGGAAGCCAGTAAAATGCATGGCTATTTGGTCATTGACAAACATCATGGTGAACTAGGTAAGGTGGCAGAACTGGTCATACATCCAGGGAATAGTTTCATAGTTATTGAACGAGAAGATGGCGAAGTCATGATTCCTTTTCATGAGGATATCGTGGTAGAAGTGGATGATGCGAATAAGAAAATCCATGTTATTACCCCTGAAGGACTTATCGGACTAAACTTGGAAGGGAATGGGTAATTCATCCTTCTCTTTTATGCACTTCACTATACAACAGGACCGTTGCGCCATGAAGGTGGGCACGGATGGCGTGCTCTTGGGTGCTTGGGCTGACTTAGAAGGAGTGAAGAAGGTCCTGGATATAGGGACAGGGACAGGACTGGTCGCATTGATGATCGCACAGCGCGCTCCAGAAGCCCAAGTTTTAGCTATCGAGATCGATTTTAGGGCTGCTGAGCAAGCCAAGGATAACTTCAAAAGCAGTAAGTTCAGAGAACGACTTCAAGTGGAACACCTTCGATTGCAAGAATTCCAATATGATGGTCACTTTGATCTGATAATTTGTAATCCCCCGTTCTTCCCAGGGGGGACCCCTTCGCCCAATCAGCAAAGGAATATGGCACGCCAGGACGAATCTTTGGATCTGGTCACTCTTATACAAGCATGCAGTCCATGGTTGGCCCACCATTCTAGAATAGCCTTGGTAATACCGGCTGATAGGGAAATGGAATTGAAATCATTGATCCTGGAACATGACATGCATATAAGAAGATTATGCAGGGTACGTCCTAATCCTTTGAAGGAGCAGAAGAGGATACTCGCAGAGATTCTGAAAGGCCCACAGCGCGGTGTGATTAGAACCACCACACTGATTATCGAAGACGAAGAGCGCCATCGTTACACTCCGGAATTCAAGAAACTCACTGCTGATTTCTATCCAGTGGAATATGGTCATTGAGCCATATTTGAAAACATCCCCCTTCCTATAATCTGCGGACTAACGGTTAAGTCAATACAACATGCACTGCTGACTATCTGCAGCATGTCATTTTGCTAATTCATAGATCGTTTTAGATCTGACAAGATTCAATGGACTACTCGGATTTATAGAGATGTCCGATATGGATGAACTCTGCAGTGAGGAATTATGTTCACTCAAATGGATATGTCTATTCTACATGTGGATATTATGCACATTGAAAGAAGCTTCATGAATCAGAAGAACTAAATCTATAAATCCTCCTGAAAAGGGTATAGGCTCTAATGCTATATTTACCTTAGATAAAATTCTAACAGGTCATTGCACGTTAACCAGATAAACCGAAAAGATTTTAAACTATTTCGAAATTGATAATTTTGACTTTCATTAAACCTTATTACTGAAAGTTCATCTAAAGATTAATACTGCTGGTCTGATCTTTTTTGAATTGAACTTTCTCATACAAAATACAGAGCCATGAGATCCTTCCTCTTCCTCTTTTTGTTCATGCCATTCGCTGTTCTGTCGCAATACTATACTGACTATATCGGAGCGGGACATGATCAGGGTATCACAGTTACCTCCAGTGATGCACTCCAGGTCTTTGGTCAATCTTTCATGGCTGATGGCACTGAGACCATGAATGGATCAGGATTGGATGCAAAGTTCATGGACGCAGTGAGATTCCTGCGTCAAGCAAGCCTAGGGGCTAATCAGGAATATGTACAGTATGTCAGTGAGATGGGATTCGAGGCCTGGTTGAATGAACAAAGGAATGTCCCCGCTTCTGCTCTTTATACATTGACCAATGAGATTATAGATGAGGATCTAGAGTTATTTGTGGCCAATGGTGGTGACCCTGAAGATTTCTTTTCTCCCGCCTTCTATCATTTCCTTTATGCGTGGTGGCAGACCAACATGACCAATGAAGACCTCCTACGCCAACGTGTGGCATATGCACTCAGTGAAATCATGGTCATCTCTTTCTATAGCACAGTAGATGAACATGCTGATGGAGCAGCCCATTTCTATGATAAACTCGTCACCCATGGTCTGGGGAACTACAGAGACTTGCTATATGATGTTTCTCTTCATCCGTGCATGGGGATCTATCTGAGTCACTTCAATAACCCGCGCTCATTTCCTTCAGATAACATACATCCTGATGAGAATTATGCACGTGAAGTAATGCAACTCTTTTCCATAGGTCTGTATGAATTGAATATTGATGGCACCCAGACTTTGGACGGTGATGGAGCCCCTATTCCTAGCTACGGCATAAATGAAGTGAAGGAATTGGCCAAGGTTTTCACAGGCCTAGGCCCAGGAGCCATGGTGGATAATCCCTTTGATGTCATTCCTGATTTCGGAGATGCCGCTTACTTCACTGATTATGCTGTCCCAATGGCCATGTATGAATTATGGCATGAACCCGGACAGAAGAATATCGTGAATGGAGGGGTCATTCCGGCAGGGCAGAGTGGGATGGAAGATATCAATGATGCAATAGATATTCTGTTCAATCACCCCAATGTGGGTCCCTTCATGGCGCAGAGATTGATCCAACACATGGTCAAGTCTAATCCAACTCCTGCCTTCATTCAACGCGTTGCGACAGTATTCAATGACAATGGACAGGGAGTTCGTGGCGATATGTTCGCGACTGTGAAAGCCATTCTCTTGGATGAAGAGGCCAGGGACTGTGATTGGCTCAATGACCCTCAGCAGGGAAAATTGTCTGAGCCTCTGGTACGCTACGCGCAATATGCGCGTATGACGGATAAGTTGATGACACAGGAACGCTATTGGAATATTGGATATTCCTTCCTCTTGGCTACTGAACAAGCGCCACTTTTCTCTCGAAGCGTCTTTAATTTCTTCCAACCTGGATACCAACCTAATGGACCGATTGCTGATCAAGGATTGCTGGCACCTGAATTCCAGATCCATAACTCTAAAACTAGTCTGGCCTACATGAATGAAGTAAATGATTGGACGAATTGGTGGGCGCTTATGTACTCGTGGGAAGAATATATTGAACCTGTGTTCGTAGATATGAATGGGCTAGAAGAATTGGCCAAAAACCCTGAAGTACTTATCAATCACTTGGATAAACTCTATACCCATGGACAGATGAGTGATGAACTCAGAGCGAATATTAAGTCAGCAATCTCAGGTTTCCAAGGCGCCACTGTAGGGCCAAGTTATCTTGAGTTAAGAGCAAGGTTAGCGAGTTATCTCGTTATGATAAGCCCTGATTATGCCATCCAGAAATAAGTTGAAATAGAAGCAACATGGAAGAGAAGAAAAAGAATATCCTATCAAGGAGAAGGTTCATAGGGCAGACCAGCTGTGCCGCGGTGGGATACACTACTTTACTTTCCTCTCTGCTCAACTTGAAGGCCTTCGAGGCGGCTGCAGTAGGATGTTCAGAGCAACCAGATAATTACAAGGCATTGGTCTGCGTGCTTCTTTCAGGGGGTGCTGATTCTTATAACATGCTCATGCCACGTGGCGGAATCGCTTTTGATGATTATCTTACTACACGAAGTAACCTCGCCATTCCTGCAAGTTCTATGTTGCAGATAGATCCAGCCAGTGCCGCAGGCCAACTTTATGGAGTGCATCCTTCAATGCCTGAGATTCAAACTATGTTCCAATCTGGGAGATTGGCCTTCATATCCAATGTAGGTACTTTGATCCAACCTACTACGGTCCAGCAATTCTATTCTGGTGGACATCCACTTCCGCTCGGGCTATTCTCTCACTCGGATCAGATTCAGCAATGGCAGACAGGCAGACCCCATGAACGCAGTGCTACAGGCTGGGGGGGTAGAATCTCTGACCTGATAAACTCCATGAATACGAATCAGAATATCTCTATGAACATCTCCCTCTCAGGGACTAATGTTTTCCAACGTGGGGCAAGCAGTATTGAATATGCAATTACCAATCAAGGAAGTGTCGGAATCAATGGATATACCCAAGATTGGCTGCCAGATATCATACGTTCTCAAGCCATTGATAATATGCTCGATGCTTCCTACGTAGACATATACAAGAGCACTTATATGAATACTATTAAGCAAAGCCGTGATTCTGGGATAGAGTTCCAAGCTGCTATTGATATGATTCCTGAGTTCAATCAGCCTTTCTCTGAAAGTTACCTTTCGCAGAGCTTCAGGATGATAGCCAAGACCATTGCTGCGAGAGAGATATTAGGATTTGAAAGGCAGATTTTCTTCGTGAATTATGGAGGATGGGATCACCATGATGAGCTATTGAATAATCAGGCCGCTATGCTTAGTGATCTCAGCCGAGCTCTAGGTGACTTCAATGGTGTGATGAATGAAATAGGTACTGCTGAGAATGTAACCACATTCACCATCTCAGACTTTGCAAGGACATTGACTTCTAACGGTAATGGAACAGATCATGCCTGGGGCGGAAATGCCATGGTCATGGGAGGTGCTGTGAATGGGGGAGACATCTTCGGGAATTATCCGAGTCTCGCTTTGGGGACTTCCTTGGACCTGAGTGATGGAGCACTCGTGCCTACGACCTCAGCGGATGAATACATGGCCGAGTTGGCATTATGGTTTGGGGTGCAACCATCAGAGCTGAATGAGATCCTGCCTAATCTTTCCAATTTCTACGACACGAATTCTCCAGGTCTTCCTCTTGGTTTCTTGAATATATAAGCGCATGAGAACATTGATTATATCCCTCTGTCTGCTCAGTTCCATAAGTATCTCTGCCCAATGCTATATGGACAGGCATAATACCAATTGGCAGGATGCATGGGTCTCTTGCAATACGACCATGAATCCTAATACGCCTCGCGGAATGACTCACTGGATCATGTACGACTTAGGTACAACCTATCTCCTGGCTGACCTGCATATCTGGAATATAAATGACCCTGATCATCTTGACCGTGGAGCGATGAATATCGCTATAGATATCTCTACTGATGGAGAGAACTGGATAGAACAAGGCAGCTACTTCCTAGGTCAGGGAACAGGTTCTAGCATCTATGAAGGAGAAGATCTTACGGACTTGGATGGGGCAGAAGCCCATTATCTGCTCATCACCGTTCTTGACAGTTATGGTGCAACTTGTTCAGGAATCAGCGAGTTGAAGATAGAAGTAGAAGGTATAGTGAGCGACTTGAATGAATCAGTGAATTCCCAAGCATGTTTTGATCTGAAGGTATTTCCTAATCCGCATCAGACTGAATTCTCTACGCGCATCAGCAGTACATGTCCTCAGATGATTTACGTAAAATTATTCGATTCCCTTGGAAGAGTGGTTGAGGAGCGCATTGTTAATCCGCAAGAAGAGGGAGATTTATTGACTTTTGGAAAGGATTACATGCCATCAGGAATGTACATCTTGAGAATTCAGCAAGGAGATGCTATAGGCAGATATCAAGTGCTTAAAAGTCAATGATTACATAACATCATCATTTTCTTTATTTCATGTTAATTCCTTGTTTTAACAGGGGTTTATAAAGGCTTTTTTTCTACATTCAACATATGTATCTGAAGGGAAAGAAAATACTGATCACCGGAGGGAGTTCGGGAATCGGAAAAGCTACGGCTGTAGACTTAATCGAAGCAGGGGCCATAGTCATGATCACAGGACGTGACAAGGAAAAACTCGATGAAGCTGCCGAAGAGATAGGAGCAATTCCTCTTGCATTCGATGTAAGTGATTATGATGTCATCCCTGAGAAGGTGGCAGAAGCAGTGGCTGGGCTTGGCGGAATAGACGTACTGATCAACAATGCTGGCATAGGAAATTTCGATCTGCTTGAGGATATCACCATCCATCAATTCGAGAACATCTTCGCAGTCAATGTATTCGGTCTTGCGCTATTGACACAGGAAGTTGTGAAATATTTCAAGGCCCAGAGGCATGGGGATATCATCAATATTGCATCCATGGCTGCTACGAAAGGCTTCTCCCACGGTACAGTATACGCTTCATCCAAGTTCGCTCTGCGTGGAATGACCCTTTGTTGGCAAGCTGAATTAAGGAAACATAACATACGCGTGATGTTGATCAACCCCTCTGAAGTTCCTACTGCTTTCAATCAAGAAGATCGCGTGGAACGTGATGATGAAGAAGGAAAATTAACATCGGCAGAGATCGCGCATGCAATAAAATTCTCTCTGGAAATGGACCAACGTGGCTTCATTCCTGAGCTTTCTATCTGGGCTACCAACCCTGGTGTGGATTGAGAAAGGACCTTTCTCAAATTTTAAGATATTAAATCTCAACTTCAAAGAGAGCTTGCGAATCAGTCATATCTATATTTGACATCGTAAAATCTCCCTATGAACGCAATCCCCATATTAGCTATGAAAAACCTGAACCGAATCGCAGTGCTGCTATTTTTGGCATTGACTGTGACGTCTTGTGTGAGCAAGAAAAAATTCCTGATGAGCGAGACCGATAGGAATCGCAGCGAGCAAGATCTCTCTGTATGCATACGTGAGAAATTAACGGCAGAGGCCCAAGTTGTCAATCTTCAAGATAAGCTTAAATCGAAAGATGAGCAGATGAATGATTTGAAAGAACAGTTGGCCGACCTGAGAGCAACCCGCGATCAGCAATTGACCCAATTAGAAGGACTTACTGTGCTTTCTCAATCAGCAAATAACAACATGGATAAGACCTTGTCCCAGCTCGCTGTGAAGGATAAGTACATCCATTTATTGCAAGCTGCTAAAACCAAAGCAGACTCATTGAACCTAGCACTTTCTATCAACTTGAAGAGCGTATTGCGCTCGGGTATAGAGGATAATGATGTAGAGGTGAAGATAGATAAGACCGTGGTCATGATTAATCTTTCTGACAAGATGCTCTTCAGCAGCGGAAGCACTAATATCACTGAAGGAGCTAATGAAGTATTGGGCAAGATTGCTGAGATTATCAAATCCCGTCCAGGATTCGATGTGATGGTTGAAGGATATACTGATAATGTGCCCATCAATAAAGCCTGTATCAAGGATAACTGGGATTTAAGTGTACAACGAGCATCTAATGTGGTCAAAGCACTTCAAGTGACACACGGTATTGACCCTAACAGAATGATAGCAGCGGGAAGAGGGGAGTTTAATGCTCTAACTTCCAATGATACTGCTGAAGGACGTTCGACCAACAGACGTACTCGTATAATCATCATGCCGCAGTTGGATCAGTTCTATGATCTTCTGGATCCAGATAAGGCTCCTGGAGCCGCCAAATAATATTTTTTATACGATTCTGAAGAGGCCGATTCCTTTATGGGATGGGCCTTTTTTATGCTAATGTCCAGCCCAGACCCTTGCTGCAATATGATCTGACCATTTCCATGTCCCTGGAGACACATGCAATGTGCATATCTGGTCGCACTAGGACTATGAACGAAGAATCTATCTTGAACTGGAAGAATAGATCAGCTTCATCTACTAATCTATAATGGTTCACAGAGATGATATCTGTGCGCCCGTTGATCGCTTCTGCACTTTCCTCAGCCTCAAAGTCTATTCCCATATCAAAGAGAAAAAGATGAAAGGATTCATAGCTCAATAGGTCATAGATATTCTGACCATCTGTTAATGGGGTATGGGACCAGGGGAATCTGCGGCCTGCCTTGAAATAAGGATGGTCCACTTCATTGTACGAAGCATAATGATGCTCATAATTGATAGAGGTCTGCGAGATGAAGTGGAAGAGCAAATGTTGGAATCGCTCAATACTAAATAAAGCTCCGAGCACTTTCCCAAGCAAATGCATCCTCAGCCATGCCGCTATCGGATGATTCTGGGTGATGACTTTAAAACCTTGGTCTGTTCCATGGACCAGGTGCTCAGCTATGCGCCACCTCTCTATATGGTATGTATCCAGTAAGCTAGGATCGGCTTGACCTTTGACTACGAGCGCAAGCCGCCAAGCCAAAGCATGTGCGTCTTGGATTCCCGTATTCATTCCCTGACCTCCAGCAGGACTGTGGATGTGCGCTGCATCACCAGCTAAGAAGATATTCCCTTTCCTGAAAGAGGCAACGCAACGATGATGAACTCTATACGCTGATGTCCATAATGGTTCTGAGATCTTCATTGGCACTGAGACCCTTTTTTCAACGAACTCTTTCAGGAACGCGAAATCAGATTCCTCCATCGCTTCAGGCAATAAAGTGATCAGTCTGTATCTATTCTGCTCTTTGAAGGGAAAGGCAAGACAGAAGAAATCTTTCTCTAAGAGGAATATGAGCCCTTTATTATCTATTTCCCAATCGATCCTTACATCGCTTAGCATAAATGATTGCTCATAACTGCCGCCTAGGAATTCAGTTCCCATGTGATGTCGCACTGTGCTATGGGCTCCGTCAGCGCCTATTAGATAATCAGTCCTGACCTTCTCTGTGCTGCCATCTGTATGAGTTAATTCAAGGTGAATCCCATCCTCAAGCTCTTGGATGCTTGTCAAATTGGTATTCCATTCAATCTGCTGCCCTCTAGATACTATCTCATCTATCAGGATCTGCTCTGTCCTGTCCTGAGGGAGGATAGCTGCAAATGGGAATGGAGTCCAATCCTCATTATGATCCGTAAGGCTGATACTGCCTGACTCATGGCCTTCAGAGAAGATGCTGACCTCGGCCACACTGGCACTGGACTCGATTGCTTTCTGATCCAATCCCAACTGTCTGAAAAGTTCAAGTGTTCTAGCTTGGACTACCAAAGCTTTAGATTTCACTGATGAATGGACCCCACTTTCGATGATTCTGAAAGGAATATCATGTCTGAGAAGGAAAGCAGCCATGGTCAGCCCGGTAGGACCGGCACCGACTATGATTAAGGGAGGATGTTTCATGGGTGTACTTTTGGCTAGATAACTCAAAAGGTAGGCTTTTTTATCAGTACATCAGGCTCAGAGGTTGCCCAGGCCAGCAGCTGATGGATGTGATTTCATGAAGATTCCAAATGTTCTTTGCATGGGATTTACTCAAAAATATAATGAGTACATTGGACTTGAATTCAGGTCAGGCCATCATGAATGAGCTAAGCTATATACTTGATATTCAATATTATAACCAATAAGAACCAAACATGAAAAAAGCAATTACATTTTTATTTGTGCTCTTCTGTGTAACCCAGATAGATGCGCAAACTATCACTGGTAAAGTGACTGATACTGCGAATGAGGGCATCATAGGAGCCAATGTTTATGTAAAGGGGACGACCTATGGGACCACTACTGACTTGGATGGAAATTATTCCATCTACGTAGCCTCGCCTAAATCTATCTTGGTCTTTAGCTTCATCGGCTATAACACCCAAGAGCATAGGGTAGAAGGCAAAAGTACAATCGATGTGAGGCTTGAGTCTGGGATCAATCTTGGAGAAGTCCAAGTAGTAGGTTCCAGAAGCTATGCGCGTACCGCAACTGATTCTCCGGTGGCCATTGATGTGATCAATGTCTCTGAAATTGCTAATACCACGGGAAAGGTGGAGATCAATCAAATGCTCCAGTATGCTGCTCCTTCTTTCAATGCTACCAAACAGTCAGGATCTGATGGTGCGGATCACGTAGATCCCGCTTCTTTAAGAGGACTTGGACCTGATCAGACATTGGTACTCATTAATGGTAAGCGCCAACACCAGTCTTCATTGATCAATGTATTCGGTACCCGAGGTCGTGGAAATACAGGAACTGACCTGAACGCTATTCCCGCTACTGCTATCAAGCGCATCGAAGTGTTGCGTGATGGTGCTTCTGCTTAATATGGATCTGATGCCATAGCTGGAGTGATAAATATCGTTCTGAAAGATGGGAATGATGGCCTAACTGGCGGCATCACTTATGGTGCATACAGCACAGCCATAGGAGGTGATTATGCTCAGCAGATATTCAATACACAAGATGGTTGGGAACCTGAACTTTACAATATCGAAGGAAAGAACAGATTGGATGGCAAAGACAAAGGCTTTGATGGAAATACCATACAAGTTGGACTGAACTATGGAACCAAGCTGGGCGATAAAGGTGGATTTGTAAACTTCACCACTGAATATCTGACCAAGGACAGAACATTACGTCCAGGTTTTGAATGGAGGAAAGGATACGGCAGTGCTGCTGCTGACCAATTCCAATTCATGCTTAATAGCGCTGTGCCTTTATCAGACAATACCGAGCTATATATTTTCGGAGGTCGTGGTAATAGAGAGACGGATGCTTATGCATTCTCCAGAGATGCTCCAGGCATTGACGGTGATGATAGAGCTGTTCCATCGTTTTATCCAAATGGATTCACTCCGCACATCACTTCAGTGATTGTAGATAATGCATTGACAGGAGGAGTGAGACATAACATGGACAATGGTTGGGTGGCTGATTTCAGCAATTCTTATGGTTCTAATAACTTCCATTACTTCATCAAAGAGACCAATAACGCATCATTAGGCTCAGCTTCACCCACTGATTTCGATGCCGGTGGACATAGCCTAGGAATGAATGTGACAGCCATGGATTTCTCTAAATATTATAAAGAGATCCTCTCGGGTATGAACCTCGCTTTCGGAACAGAGTATCGTACTGAGAATTTCCAGATATATGCAGGGCAGGAAGCTTCCTACTCTACTTATGACACACTTGGTCAAGCTATCGTAGATCCTACTACACAGGTTCCTTATATCAATGAATTCGATCAGTCGCCTTCAGGTGGCTCTCAAGGATTCCCTGGTTATAGCCCTTCCAATGTGGTAGATAGGGATCGCTCCAACATAGGATTCTATGGAGATGTGGAACTGAATGTCTCCAAGATGTTCATGGTCACAGGGGCATTGCGCTATGAGAATTACAGCGACTTCGGGAGCACTACCAATTATAAATTGGCCACACGCTTGAAATTGACTGAAGGTCTTTCATTCCGTGCGAGTGCATCTTCTGGATTCAGAGCGCCTTCCTTGGCTCAGATCCATTATAACCTGGTGTTCAATAACATCGTTGCTGGAGCTTCTCTGCGGACTTTATTGGCTTCTAACACAAGTACTGTGGCCAAGACCTTCGGGATAGAGACTTTAAAGCAAGAGACCGCTCAGAACCTAGCAGGTGGATTCACTTTCAAAAAAGCGGGCTTCACTGCGACCATTGACGGTTATATGATTCAAGTAAAGGACAGGATCATATTGACCGACATATTCGATGTATCAGACTTGAATGTAGGCGCTGAAGCTGCCCAGTTCTTTGCCAACGGTGCTGACACGAAAACTACTGGAATAGACATCGTCTTGAATTACCGTCATCGTATGTCTGAAAAATCAGTACTGAGCATCGGTGTGGCTGGTAACTTCAATAATACCGAAATAGAAAAAGTGAATTCAGGTAACCTGAATCCATATACCTTCTTCGGGCCATTTTCACGTGCTTATCTCCAAGCTGCTGCGCCTGATTACAAGATCGGATTCAATATCGGTTATAAACTGGACAAACTGGATCTCATGTTGAATTGGACACAGTTCAGCGAGGTGGTCCTTCAGGATTTCCAGTGGGTAGATACACCCGCTTCCAATGAGGCAGAGGCACAAGCGCTTTATGATGTTGCCAGTGATGTCTATAAGTCAATGGGTGTGCTAGATTTCAGCTTGGGATATCAGATAACAGAGGGTATGAAGCTCACTGTTGGGGCGAATAACCTCTTGAACGTATATCCATCACAGCAATATGATGGATGGACTGACCAAGGCGGATTCAATGACTCAGTGCAGATGGGTTCTGATGGGATGTATATCTTCGGAAGAGTAGCTTTCGCCATCAATTGATCTGATACAAGAATTTTTCAAGGCCGCTTCTTAATAAGGGAGCGGCCTTTTTCATTTCATGACTCGCTGGCTCTAAAGGCACCAAACTTCCTTTCTACTGCCCCAAAGCGATAGTCGAAGATTTCCTCCAATTTAGAATGGATGAAAAGCTTATTGGCTATGGATCCAAATATCCCCAAAGGAGGGATATAACTCACTATGTCCCGCATCATGACTCCGCCAGGAATCTCCTCTATATGATGCTGATGATGCCACATAGTGTATGGCCCCATGCGTTGCTCATCAACGAAATATGATTTTTCCTTTACATGAGTGATCTCCGTGACCCATGCAGTTTTTATTCCTAAGATGGGACTGACTAGGTAGGAGATAATCATGCCTTCATACATCTTCTCTTCCCTTTGCTTGGAAGTGATATCGAAGCCCATATGATCAGGGGTGATCTCTTTTAGATTCTGGGGAGAGCTGATGAAATCCCAAACCTGCTCCAGGTTTGCATTCACCTTCTGTTCACATGTAAATTGGTAAAAGCCCATCTTTTCAAAATCTTATTGATGACATTCCGCCATCTACTGAAATAATCTGACCGCTGATCCATGATGACTTATCAGAGAGCAGGAATGAAGCCATCTCAGCGATATCTTCTGCAGTACCGATGCGTTTGAGCGGATGTCGCTCAGCATTTGCAGCCTTTTTGGCATCGCTATTCAGAAGCTTGGAGGCCAATGGGGTGTCTGTCAGAGATGGTGCGATAGCATTCACCCTGATTTTAGGAGCGAATTCTGCTGCCAAGGTCTTGGTCAAGCCTTCGAGCGCTCCTTTGGAAATCGCTACTTGACTGTGTAGGTTGAATCCATGTTGCACTGCAACCGTGCTGAAGAATACAATGGAAGCTGAATCAGCTTCAGTGAGTCTGGGCAGTATGCTTTGAAGTACTGATACGGCTCCTAGCACCTGAAGATCCAAATCTTCTTGTATTTCTGACTTTTTCAGCCTTTTGAAAGGCTTTAGATTTATAGATCCGGGGCAATATGCAAATCCATCCAATGAATCAGGAAGATAAGATGGGTCGAATTCCTCCATCACTGCATCGAAGCGCTTCATGTCAGTTTTATCCTCGGGTTCTGAGTTCAGGTAGGTGCCGAAAACCCTATTACCTTCATCCCGAAGTTGTTTGAATAGGGCTTTGCCTATTCCTGATGAGGCTCCAATGACTAGGTAGTTCTTCATAATTCAGTGCGGTTGATTCCTTTATAACGTAGAAAGAATACTGAGGGATTATGCTGCACGAGTGGCCCAAATAGCGACAATATGCTCATCGAGGGCAGATAAGATTTGATAGAATCTGTGGCAGAAGATGGGCCAGATTAGCTCATATCTGTGATAATACTCAGAGGCTCAGTTGAATAGAAATCTTCATTTTTTTCAAAGAATATTAGTTAGTTGGGTTTTAGAGACTTACATTTGCAGCTCAATAATTAAGATTTAGTAAATGAGCACTGGTAAAGTAAAGTTCTTCAATTCGGAGAAAGGTTTTGGATTCATCACCCCGGATCAAGGAGGTAAAGACATTTTCGTTCATAAGTCAGGCACGAAAGCCGCCCTATATGAGGATGATGCGGTTAGCTATGATTTAGAGGAGACCCAGAAGGGTCCTGCTGCAGTAAACGTGCAGAAAGTCTGATGACTTAGAACGTATAACAATAGAAGGCCCCGGTTTATCCGGGGCTTTTTTTATGCCTTATTCTTTCAGAATTCACGTGCGATAGATAGAATCAGCATCTATGATAGTGACTAAGTATTGTCCTGGACTCCAGTCCTCAGCATGTATGTAAATCAGCTTCGATTTGCTCTCAGAGGTCCCTTGATGAGTCTTCCCATATTGTCCATGATCCTGATTTCTTTCCGATACAGCTTCTGATGCCCTGCTCTCTGAGTTCGTGCCTAATCCCTAGACTGCCCTACGTTTTTCGGCTGCGTTCATGCACACATTAGATCTGTGCTTTCAGATTATTGTTCTGCACTGTCTGTGCTGACGGCACTGAGCCATACGTAATAGCCGCACCTGCTTGCTTTAATCACCTTGGACATCTTATCGATAGGAAACTGTTTCCTATTGTCTCTCATGAATTGGAATATCTTCCATCGCTTTTGGAAAAGATGACCAGAGCTTTTTTAGGATGTCTCTTTCCATGCGCATCTTGCCCATTTCCTTGCGCTACCTATCAAGTTCACTCTGCTCTTCGGCCATCTCCTTCAGGCCCTTGCCTGGAAAACTTCCGCCTTACAAAACCGCAAATTCGCAGCACCATCGATAGAGCGTATGGGCACGCACGTTCAGTTCAACCGCCAGTTCCTTCGTGTTCTCTCACTCATATCTGAGCTCAACAGCTTTCAGTTTGAATTCTCTTTTCTTGTTGTGAAGGGTACAGTATAAAGTCCTGATTCCAAGATTGATATAGAACTCTTTTTCCTTTCATACGTATATAAGGTTCGAGCAGGAGAGATGAATAGAGGGGGAATAGAAATAAAACGGCTATCCAGTCGGTTGATTCAAACGATTTTATGTGCTTTAGCACTGGTCTTTGCGCAAGGAGCAAGTTCTCAGTGTATTCCAACCTCGGCTACAGGATTCCAAGAGAATCTGCTTCAGGCCACATTCCATACCGTTTTATACAAGACACCTAATGGCTATGCAGCCAGCGGGCGTGCAACTGCCGCCAATGGTGCCGATCAACCCAATATCCAAGAGATATCCAATGCCAATGGCTATGCAGGCATCCCTGCCAGTACTGATCTCGTTTGGGGAACGGTGGGTGGTCATGCCCAACTGATATTCCTCGGGGATGATAATATCATTTATGCAGGAGGGGTTGAAGGAGTAGTCCTGAATCCCACATTGACTCCCAGCTTCGCATATGGACCTACCTCTCTAGCTATGCCAGCAGGTCTATCTTATAGTGATGTGATAAAATTTCAAGCAGCCAATGAGGTCATTATGATGGTCACATCTGCAGGTAAAATCTATCTCAGCGGAAATGTTTGCGCTAATGTCGCTAGTCCTTGTACCAATACAGTTTGGAATCTACTCTCATTACCTACAGGTGTTACTCCCGTTATGGTTGACCTTAATTTCAGGACTATATTCATGTATGGCAGTGATGGGAACTTTTATACACGTGGAGCAAGGAATTTCTTAGGTGATGGCTCTCCCATGTTCGCATCGGGATTGAATTGGGCCCAAATGCAGAGCCCTCCTTTGAGTGCTGGATCTTCTCCCGTGCAGATAGAGATTGGAAGCTATGTGAACCAAGCACAGCTCTCTTACTTAGTCTTGGATGCTAACGGGACCATACACAGCATCGGAAACGCTCCTATCGTAGGGAATAATTCCAACAGCTCACTGACTTGGACCAAGATAGGCCAAGGGTGTTCCAATGGCATACTCCAAGATGTGGTATTCATCTCAGCCAGTGATAATGATAACAGGAACTTAGGAGCAGGAGCAATCCTCTCTGACGGTACTATTCGCCTATGGGGAATGAACGATAATGACATGCTCGCAGGAGCTCCAACGACCTGCCCTGAGGTTCCCTGCACTTCTGCAGGATCGGAGATGAATGCAGTGGTCTATCTGGAGAATGGAACACACCTTACGCCAAGCATTGGCGCTGCTGGAACAATCTGTAACGTAGGCCATAATAGCGATGGCGGATTTGGTGATGGAACGGAAGATGATCGTGTATGCTATGAATGTGTCGAATTACCTGCACTTCCTGTGCTATGCGTTAATGGAGACTGTGGATCAGACAGCACCGTGGTCGCTACCATCTGCGAAGGTCAACTATACATGGAAGGTGGATCATCATACAGCAGCACAGGAACATATATTGATGTCTATCAGACCACTGAAGGATGTGATTCTACTGTAACTACAGAGCTTACCGTTATAGCCGCCTTCTCTGTATCTAACACTATCACCATCTGCTCAGGTGCTTCCTATTCCGAAGGAAGTTCAGTCTATACTGAAACAGGAATCTATACTGATTCCTATTCTACGGTTTCTGGATGTGATTCTACAATCACCACGGACATCACCGTGGAGCCTTCCTGGGGAATCACCAATGAAGTGAGTATCTGCGAAGGTGAGACCTATTATGAGCAAAGCTCGGCCTATACCGAGACAGGAACCTATACAGATAGCTATCCCAGTGCTTCTGGTTGTGACTCCATAGTGACCACCACCTTGACTGTGCATGATTTCCTTGAGACCACGAAGCAGGTGAGTATCTGTGAAGGTGAGACGCATTATGAGCAAAGCTCTGCCTATACAATCTCTGGCACGTATACCGATACCTATCCAAGTGCTTTAGGTTGCGACTCTATGGTGACGACCATACTGACTGTGCATCCCAACTATGCTTTAAGCAATGCAATAAGTATCTGCGAAGGACAGACCTATTATGAGCAAAGTTCGGCCTATACCGAGTCAGGAACCTATCTAGATAGCTATTCAAGTGCATCAGGTTGCGATTCAGTCATTACGACCATCTTGACGGTGGTCCCTTATTATGAGACGAGCAATTTAATCAGCATCTGTGCTGGAGAAACATATTATGAGCAGAGCTCAGCCTACACCGCCTCAGGAACCTATTCTGATGTCTATTTCAGTGCTGGCGGATGTGATTCTGTAGTGACTACCATATTGACGTTGAACCCACTTGAAGAGACCTCGAATACGGTGCTTATATGCCAAGGAGAAAACTATTTCGAGCAAAGCTCAGTGTATGCCGTATCTGGTAGCTATACGGATGTGTATCAGAGTTCCTTTGGATGTGATTCAACAGTTTACACCCTTTTGACTGTAATCCCCTTACCTGAAGTTTTATTGAGCAGTGTGGTCATAGAATCATGTGAAAGCATGGAGGTTACATTCCAGAATCTTGCAAGTAATTCTGAACCATTGACCTACCAATGGACAACGAGTAATGGACTTATTTCAAGTCAAGCTCAAGCCAGCTTCCTCTTTGAAGGAACGGGAACTTATTTCGTGGATCTCAGCGTTTCCACTAGCAACGGCTGTGCTTCCTCCAGCAATTCTTCACAGATGGTGATATTGCATTCAGGACCCACAGCAGAATTTACCGCTGATTCCTGGGAAGCTGATCTGTCTTCTCCGCAAATCAACTTTACAGAGAATTCAAGCGATGATGTCATTTCTTATTCCTGGACCTTCGGAGACGGAGCTTCAGGAACAGGTGCGAGCATCAGCCATACCTATGTTGAAATAGGGACCTTTCAGGTGACCTTGCATGTGGTCTCTGAATGGGGATGTGAAGATGAAGTAAGACATCCTGTTCTTATTCGCCCTGATTATAATGTATTGATTCCTAATGCGTTCACTCCCAATCTAAATGGGCCTAGCGATGGGAGTTATGATGTTACTGATACACAGAATCAGATATTTTTCCCTTATGCTGATTATGTTGATGAATTCGAGATGTACATCTTCAACCGTTGGGGGGAACAACTCTTCGTGAGCACTGATGTGAATATAGGCTGGGATGGTTATTTCAAAGGAAGACTCTGTGCGCAGGATGTCTATTCCTACCGCGTCAAGCTGAAGTACTTGGATGGCTTCAAGGTCGAGCAATTAGGGACCGTAACTTTGTTCAGATAAGCGATGAAAAGGAAATTCCTCATATCGCTCTTCATCTTGTTCATAGCAGGAATTTCTATGGAAGTCAAAGGACAGGACCCTCAGTTCTCCCAAGTATTTGCAGCGCCTTTGTATCTGAATCCAGCACTGACCGGAAATACGGGACAGGACAGGGTCGCTATGACCCATCGCAGGCAATGGATGGGACTCACCCATGGTTATGTGAGCTCTTCATTAAGCTATGACCATAACTTCAGGAAGAAGAAAGTAGGAGTGGGCTTCAGTATGTTAAAGGATCAAGCGGGTATCCAAGGACTGCAATTCACAGAATTTGCAGGAACCATAAGCAAGGACTTGTCTATAGGACCATTCAATGGGTTCCGTCTGGGAATGAAGTTGGCACAGACCACACGCTCGTATGACCTTGATAAACTCGTCTTTTGGGATCAACTTTACAGCGGTGGTGATGCATCCAATGGAGGTCCATTGGTCTTGGATAAAATCAGGTATTTCGATACGGGATCAGGACTGTTGTATTATTCGCAGAAATTCTGGGGAGGGATCAATGTGAACCATTTGAACCGTCCTGTTCAGTCTTTCTTAGGATCAGACTATCGCATGGATATGAAGTTCTCATTGCATGCAGGAGCCGAGATCCCTTTGCAGAAGCGGGGTAGCCATTTTCCTACCAGCAGCATACAGCCAGTGATCATCTATAAGTTCCAACAGGACTGGAATCAACTGGATGTGGGTGCATACTATCAAGAACATGGTTTCAGAATAGGATGCTGGTACCGCGGACTTCCCATCCGTAAAAAAGGAGAACCTGATTATCGGAATAATGATGCCTTGGTGATCATGCTAGGCGCAGAAATGGCCGAACAATGGCAGCTGGGATACAGCTATGATATCACTCTTTCTAACTTGACTATGAAAAGTGGCGGAAGCCATGAAATCAGCCTCATCTATGAATGGCCACGTTCATCTAAATACATGCAGAAGCGCAGGCCAATTCCTTGTCCGAGGTTTTGAACTCTAAAAATGACCTTGGGTTTCTACAAGCCTAAGCTCAGACCAATTCCTTGTTCTTCTTAGACTTTCTGTAGAGATAAGATTGGAAGATATTCCTCTTGGCAAAACGGAATGGTGTAGGAGAATTGACAAGCTTGGTGTACATATTCTTAGGAACCCCGAAGTATTCATAGGTCTCCCCATTCTTGAAGGTGACCTCTAAGACTTGTCCCTTGTGCTGAAAGTCAGTGATAGAGGATTCAGCCATCAATGCATTGTACTCCTCTAAAGTGTTCGCCTTGGTTTCAGGTGCGATGCTCTTAAGGAAATCATAGGCTTCTATGATATGACGGCTTTTTTTCTCAGCTTCGACAGCTTTTTCATCACCTGCTTGGAATTTATCAGGGTGCCATTCTTTGACCAGATTCCTGTAGGTCTTCTTGATGTCAGCAAGTTCAATTGTATTCTCTACGTTGAACAACTTCTTGTATTCGGTGATACGCTTCACGACTGCTTTTTTTTAAGGGCCTGCAAAACTAGCTAAATAGGTGATGCACAGGGATAATCGCAATCAATTTCCTGTTCTCATCAAATGACCCGTCTTAATCCGTGTTTCCACGATTCCTTCCTAATAGTATATGGAGAGGGTATAGAACACTAAGTCAGCACTCAGACTTCCTTAGAATATTTCCAGGAAAATCTTGTCAAAGAATAGGCCGAAAGCCATAATGAAGACTAGTACGTAATAGCTGCCTTAGTCCATTGGCCGTCATGGGATAGGAGTAGGAAAACTCATTCATTTCTTCAGGCATGGGTAACATATTCAAGGAATGAAAGACCATTGTGCAGATGAGTTCAGGACAGGTATAGCCGTTCCAGTATTTCTTGAGCTTGTATGAACACATCTATGTGCTGGTGAGTCAGCAACAAACAGCTTATCCAGATTGTTAGCAGTGCGGTCCTCGCTGAATTTTCCTTGGCCAAGTGCATTAAATCGCTTCAGGATTCCAGGCTGTATGCCATATATGCTCAGCGAGCGGGTCTTATGGCTCGTTAAATGACTTCAGATTCCCAGCGGTTTATAGGAATGGGACTTGCTGAACGTATCTACGAATAGAAATGTAAAACGATTGAAGTAATCTATTCGAGAACCAACAAAGCCCCTCCATTTTCGGATGAGCTTATGAGCTTAGAGGATGATCAGCAAGATGATGATGATGACCAATGCACCTGAAGAGATATAGATACCACCACTTGTATGGGCCTTCATTTCATGTTGGATGTATTGAAGCTCCCCTTTTACTTGCTTGCGTTCAGACCTCTCCAAACTCTTCATGTCTATGTCTTGAATCACAGAAACACGCTCCTCTAAAACTGATATGCGCGCCATACGCTGATCAGCACTCATTTCTTTGACTACCTGTTTATCCAAACGGTCTATAGGCTCATTCGAGGCGAACATGGAGATGGATAAGAACAATGCTGCGATAGCGATGATTGAATTTCTCATAGTTCGATTTTTAGTATTATTCGTTATATCAGGTCCAGTTTTTTGAACGAAAACAGGAAGTGAGTGCAAACCAAGCTCTAATTCCAATGCACCCGACATAAGGTAATAAATAAAAGCCACTCAGATAAAGCGTTGTGCTACTGATTGAATCGCAGTTCCAAGGCATTTATTGCATAGGAATCGGTCTGATCAGGCTATGAGGGTATAGAAAGTTCTTTAGATGATTTCCTCTTATTCCTTCTGCTGGCTCAATCAATATATGACTTCTTCCCAATCAATGTACAAGGGAAGATGCAAGGTTATAAGAAGTGGACGTCACGAAGTAGAGCTAATAGGAGGAGAGCTTGGGGCTCATCACTGGGACTGTATAGATGCAGTGTTTCAGTCCTCTGGCTATAACAGCACCTAAAAACAATACAGGCAGAAGTATAATTTTTTTTGCCTACAATTGATCGCTTCACTAGAGTTGTGTATTTTTATATAGGCAAAAAAGAGTACAGCATTTCGTTAACTAATAAATATTGTGTCGCTAGAAAATATTTCTGTCTCAAAGCCACACTTCTTTTAGTTCCAAAACGGTATAAGCCATTTTAAAATGACAGACAACCATAAAAAACAACATATTTATGCTGAAAACCGATTAGAGAAAGCACTAACATTTAAAACATAAATCATGAAAAGATTAATCACTCATTCATTGATGCTCTTAACAATAATGAGTATCTCTTTCGTAAAAAAAGGGCTTGCTCAAACAGTGTTGCTGTATCAAAATAGTTTTGAGTCACCTCTAGTTTCCCCTTCAACAGGTTGTAGTCCTGACCTTGACCAAACATTGGTAAATACACTTTGGGGCGGAACCGGTCTGGGAACCGGGGGAGGCGGCCTTTTTCAGCAGTATTTTACGGTAGAAACGATTTTGATAAACGGTTCAAACAACCAATATACAGACATATTAGGGCTGGGTGGTAATTATTGTTTAGGCATGTTGTCTAATTTGCAAAACGATAAACTGGCCCTTATATTGAATTCACAAATGTTGCCATATGCAAATATTTCGTTCCTTATTTCACCAATTGATTTGCCGCAATGTGGTGGCCCCTTTGGGCTCGATACTGCTGTTATGCATCTTTTAATTTATGATTCTCCAGGAGGCAGTTTTTCATTTTCAACACCCGGAACACTCCTCGCTCAAGACACAGTTTTGGGCAGTTTTCCAGGCTTAACTCCTTTTACATTTAATTGGTTTAATGCTTCTTCAAGCTTGGATATTAGCAATTCGGTTGATGGAAATATTACCATTGTATTTGACCTCATTACAAGTGGCTATGCGGCAATAGATAGTTTGGTAATAACTTCATCAGCAGTTCCTACTTCCATTCATGAACAAAATGAAGTAGAAACAATAGTTGCTTTCCCTAATCCATTCACTAATCAGCTGACCGTTTCTCTGTCATACAATAAGCAAACAACTATTTCTCTTTACGATTTTATAGGCCGAGAAATTTTACAACAGACTTTTACACACCGGACGATAATAAACACAGAGAAATTTCCAGACGGCATTTACTTTTATGAGTTACGAAACGATAAAGGGGCAATTAAAACGGGGAAGGTTGTAAAACAATAGCAGAGAAAAAACTAGGCGCTAACACTGGCTGCACGACAATGCGGGGCACAATGTTTCATTGGACAGTTTGTGCTTCGTATGAACTTTGGGATTGAAACCCCACGTAAGCTTCCTGAAAAACAGGATTTTTCAAAAATGTAATAAATAGAACTGTCAAATATAAAGAACACCATTACCAACAATGGATAAAATCAATAACGGTTTGAGCGCAAACTCAAACCGTTATTCTGTTTTAAATAGCTAGACGAAGAGGACATGTTTTAGATCCTATACGACTTATGCTCTAATAGATAGAGACGATAAAAGTGGGCAGGCATGAAGTCATATACCCTTTTCATAAGGTGCTTCTTTCTAATTTTTGGCGTGCCAAAGGCAAATAAATCTACTGCTTGACCACCTTAAATAGGCTCACTTCGTCCTCAGCACGAACACTGACATGATAGATGCCGCTTGGCTGCTGTTGCAGATCTATTTGAATGCGCTGCTGCAAGGACCGTTGGCTGAGTAGAAGTTGGCCCAGGGCGTTATGCACTTCGATGCTAAAGTCAGAGAGCCTTCCTTCAATAACAAACTGTCCGTTATTCGGGTTGGGATAGATATTGATTTCAGAATAACTTGATTCAACTTCCTCGATGGAAGTGGTAGATGACCCCATCTTAGCTATGAAAATACCGCCTTGAGAAAGAGTCGTGGTTCCAAATACAGCATTTGAATATGCTGTTCCCACCACATAGATGTTCCCTAATGAATTCACAGCTACGCCATTTGATGGTAAGTTGCCAGAATGACCACTTGTGTTTTCAAGGTGTTTAACCCAAGTTTCGTTTCCGTTTTCATCATACTGTGCAACAAAGAATATAGGAGAATAGCTATCCACTTTTGAAATTGTAATGGCCCCAAAGGACGCTGGTTTACTTTCAAAATAGCCAGTGGCGTAAACATTATTATAACTGTCCGTAGTTACTCTATGCCCTTCATCATATCCAGAACCTCCAGCGTTTTTTGCCCAAACAGCATTTCCATTTCCGTCATACTTCGCAAGGAAAATATCTGGTGTATTGTTGCTGTTTGAGTTCATGATAGTGACTGCGTCAAAATAGAGATTTGAACTTCTCATCGCTCCAATTATGATCACATTGCCGTCTGTGTCGCTAGCAAGGTCATAAGGATAATCTCCGCCTGAAGAAGAAGTTGTACCGACAGAGGTTTTAATCCAGATTACGTTACCTGACGCATCGTATTTCACTAAATAAATGTTTCTGTTATTATTTGTGTTTGGTAAGGTAATGCCATCAATAATAAACGGGTCATAGTCAGCAGATAAATAATTACCGCTAGAAAACACATTTCCCAATAGATCTGAAGCAATAGCTGTTCCCCAGTTTGAATAAGAGGTGGAATTTTGAGGTGCTTTGGCCCATAGCACATTACCGGCAGTATCGAACTTTGCAATGAACGGATGAGTATTTGATATGGATTGTAAGGTTGTGGAACCAAATGTTATCGGTAAATAACTGAATGATCCTGCTAGAAAAATGTTTCCATTTAAATCAACATCCATATCAAGCAACCATAATGAGGTTGAATAATCAACATCTTTAGCCCAGATTAAATTTCCATTGCTATCATATTTTACCAGAAATAGATCTGAGCCATTGCCAGTGTGGTTTAGTGTTGCACTATCGAATGTTATGGTTGCTGAAGAAAAGATTCCTGATATATATACATTATTCGATGCATCAATTGCAATAGCCCAGCTTTCTGAATTGAGCGAATTTCCTCCAGCAGCTTTGGCCCATAATACATCCCCATTCGGGTCGTATTTTGCTATATATGCCTTTTTATCATTGCCAGAATTAGAAAGGCTTATGCCTCCAAGTACGAGTGTTGATGAAGTGAACCACCCCGTTATGTATGAATTGTCATCATTATCCGTAACCGTATTCATCACATACTGCGCAGCAAAAGTATTCCCTGAGCTTTTAGCCCATGCCCAATCTGGGGCTTGTGCAGATGCAACATTGCTCAATCCGCTATAAGCGAATAGACCTGCACATAGAATTGATTTTAGCAATTGATTTTTCATTTTTACTCAGGTTAGAACAGCCTACTCTTAGGTTCCGCTTTTCGGCAAGGGCGGTTTTATAATTCAATGTTAAAGGGCGGGGGAGTAGAGGCGTGAAATTTATAAAAGTTGATGACTCTTGGTTCCTAGCTTGATCACTTATGTCTCAGGTCATTTCTCTACATCCATGTGTCAAAGATGATGCTAAATCTGTCTATCTAGTCTAGGACAATGTCGCTTATTCAGACTATATTTTTCAACACAGATCTGTTTAACGACTTCTTTTTTCAGCCTTCTTAGAACTGTGTAACAGATCCTCTAGAGCAATGGAACTAGGGAACAACGCATACAGAAGACAGTTATGATGGCGGCTCAGTCGCTCTATGGGAACATCAAGGCAAGTGTGAATTCGGATTAAGAGAGGGGTATAGACCGTTCAGATTCTTAGATTAGACCTAAGCAACTTTACATGAGGCAGAGCAGGCCTGTGTTCAGCTTCCTCAGACTTAGTAGTCACTGGCTCTTAGAGTCATGCGATTGATTTTAAGCAAGATATAAAATCAAAACCATGTTTAGAACTTGAAGCGTTCGGATGCAATCTTCATTTGAAGCCTTGATATATTCGCATCTATGAGTATTAAAGTGGCAGAGCTGTTTGCAGGAGTAGGCGGATTTCGAATAGGGCTAGAGGGTTATCCGAGGAAGAAATCATCGAAATATGATGTGGTATGGAGCAATCAATGGGAACCTAGCACCAAAACTCAGCATGCCAACAAAGTCTATGAAACGAGATGGCCTAAGGCAAATCACTGTGGTGAGAACATTGAAGAGGTCATTGAGAACAATTTCGATTCTATTCCAGATCATGACATGCTTGTTGGTGGATTCCCTTGCCAAGACTATTCAGTAGCAACTACTCTTCGCAATTCAAAAGGTCTAAGAGGAAAGAAAGGCGTGTTATGGTGGAGTATCGAGGCCATTTTAAGAAGAAAGGAAGATAAGAAGCCTAAGTATTTGATGCTAGAGAATGTCGATCGACTTCTGAAATCTCCTGCTATACAAAGAGGTCGAGACTTCGCAATTATGCTGTCATCTCTAAATAGCCTTGGTTATGCAGTTGAGTGGAGAGTAATCAATGCTGCTGAGTATGGTTTGCCTCAGAGAAGAAGAAGGGTATTCATTATGGGATACCTGAAAGGAACTTCAGAGTATAATAGCCTCGTTTCAGCTAAGAGAGAAGAGTGGATGCTTCATGAGGGTGTCATTGCAAGCGCCTTCCCAGTTAAGGAAGAATTTATTCCAGCAAAGTTTGGCGAATTAGACTCCAATCTCGAGAAACTCAGTAAAAGCTTCAATAAGAAAGGGGGTGATAGTCCTTTTTCTAATACAGGCGTAATGGTCGAAGGTGCTTATTGGTCTTTGAAGACAATACCATCTTACTCGGGTTCCTTTGAGCACATAGGGGACAAGCTTGAACCGTTGGCTTCAGTTCCTGATGAGTTCTTTATCACGGATGAAGAGTTGAATAGCGAAAGAGGGTGGAAGTATCAGAAAGGAGCAAAGAAAATTGTTAGAACTAGCTCAGTGGAACATACATATACTTTCTCTGAAGGTGGGCTCATATTCCCTGACCCATTAGACAAGGCTTCAAGAACAATTATTACAGGAGAAGGAGGGAAGACAGCATCAAGATTTAAGCATGTGGTGCTGCAAGATGGCCGGTATAGACGTCTTATGCCAATAGAGTTGGAAAGATTGAATATGTTCCCTGATAACCATACCAATCTCGATGGCATTACTGATGCCAAGAGAGCTTTCTTCATGGGTAATGCACTAGTAGTTGGAATAGTTGCTAGGTTAGGGAAATCTCTCGCGGAAAGTGTTTCAGAAAACTGCAAGCAACTTGTGAATGGCTGAGCTGCCATATGATCACATTGACCCTCAGAGCATTGAGGAATACGCAAGCCAACTTCAGGACAAATGTCTGCGTGATATCCTAGGCGATATCGATAACCGTTTCTCAGGAAAAGGAAATCTTGGTCAACTGCTTGAAGAGGAATACTTCTAATACACACCAAACTCCGATAGTAGTGCTGATTTTATCGATGCTGGTGTTGAGCTAAAGACAACTCCTCTAAAGAAGACATCAAAAGGTCTCCTTTCTAAAGAGAGGCTTGTATTCAATATGATTGATTACATGTCTGAGCATGAGAAGACCTTTGCAGAGAGTAGCTTCTGGAAAAAGAACTCGCTTCTCCTGCTTATGTTTTACTTACATGAAGCGGAGACAAAGAGTATTGATCTTGTATTCAAGATTATCAGGTTGTGGCGAGTTCCAATTGCCGACATCAGGATTATCAAAGAAGATTGGAGAAAAATTGTTCAAACCATTAAGCAAGGCCGGGCACATGAACTGAGCGAAGGTGACACTCTTTATTTAGGGGCTTGTACGAAAGGTACAACTACTGCAAAGTCAATGAGAAAACAGCCCTTCTCAGATACTCCTGCCAGGGGAAGAGCATTCTCACTGAAGTCCAAGTATCTCAACTTCATCATTGAGCAGAGTCTTGCAAAGAAGTATGAAGTCCAAACTCTAACTGAAGAGTATGAGCGAATCATCAAGGAAGATGAGATTGATGAAGAACTGACATTCGAAGAGCAAGTCATTTCAAAATTCTCCTCACACTATGGCAAAAATGAAGAGCAACTAAAGGTAGAATTGGCCCTTGACTATGCCCCAACTTCGAAAAGTCGCTATGCCCAAATTGCTAGAGGAATAATGGGCGTAAAAACAGCTCAAGTCGAGGAATTTGAGAAGGCAGATGTCGCAATGAAGACAATAAAACTTGGGCAGACGGGAATCCTAAAAGAGTCAATGTCCTTTGCCGGAATAAAGTATGATCAGATACTACTTGAGGATTGGGAATCATCTTATTTGTACGAAACATGTACGAAACGATTCTTCTTCGTAATTTTCCAGAGGAATGAATCTGACAAACTCTGTTTGATAAAAGCTTTCTTCTGGACTATGCCAGCTGGTGATTTACAGAAAGCAGAGGGTTTTTGGATTGACACGCAGTCTAAGGTTAGAAATGGAGTTTACGATTCATTCCTTAGCAGTACTGATCACCCGATATGTCATGTTCGGCCTAAGGCACGGAATGCCGCAGACACAGTCTTGTCACCTCAGGGCAAACAGGAGAAGAAATTCGCGTATTGGCTCAATCGATCTTACATCTTTGATATTATCTCAGAGTAAATTGTGCTGGCCTCGAAGGTCCACCGGAGGTGGCATGGCTTCCATAATCAATAAACAAGCCAGCCATAATGTGACCAGTGATGGCTGGGCTGTTGCTCAGGGCATTCTAGTCGAACGGTATTCATTTATAACCTACAGGACAATCATATGGTAGTTGAACAACCCAGGCCATTGGTCAGGAATGATCTGATGTGATTTGTCCTATAATTGATATTATGTTAATAGGAGGAAAAGGAATAGAGCATGTATAGCTCTACTCTGTCCAATCAGTCAACTCTGTTCAGGGAACTGAATTTATTGCCCCCCTTTCTCCCTCCTGATTAACTGCGGCCTCTGCATCGAATCCTATGACGATGATCCCAGAATTGAATTTGTGCTCACTGATAGTTGGACCCTATCGTTTTACAATTCTATCCTTATAAATATCTAAATCGACTTGGATCATGGTTCTCCCAAAATTAAAATCAGGCGTATTTCCGTATGCTGGCATGGTCGTATTTTCCACAGAGCTTTTTTGGATGCTATGAATTTCAGCGAACTATCTATTGAAATTAAAAACAGCTGCCCATTCTCTAGGCAACTGTTTTCTTTTAGTCAAACAAAACAAAATCCTATCAATGTTGTGTGAAGCCATTCTCAGGCTCACTTTGCACAAAACTGATGGCCATACCATTCTTATTCTCGAGCCATTGAACCTGAATAGTTCCCTCTTCTTTATTCACGCTGTAGCGCTTCAGCTCATATCCACTTTCATTTTCTATGACCATGTCAATGACCAAACGGGTCTTGATACCGCGAAGTTTATAATTGAATCCTAGACCGGCTTTCTCTGCGGCCGCCTGTATCTTGTCCAATTCCTCGAAAGGCATATCTACGCGAATGTCATAAGAAACAAGGTCTTGCATTATACCCCCACTCGTCTCATAACTTGAGTTCAATTGACTCTGAAATGGACTGTTTTTCATGGGACTGATTATTATCAAGCTACTTGTTAAAATCGCTGCTGCTATATGTAACATAAGGTTGGTTTTATTTTAATGAAAGCCCTGATGATTAGCGCTCTCTGTTCTATATATAAGTCGATTGAGAGGGGCTATTGGTTACATATGCCTTGCTATTTTATGTGGGTGGTCAGGTGGAATGATGACTGGAATTATTCAGAAAGAATACTCGGCCTTCGCATCGCACATTTTTCGTGTCTTTGCAGCCACATTCATTTTTTGAACATGCGCACATACCTGCTTACCTTTTTATCAATACTGATGTCATCTTTTCTATCAGCCCAGTATAGCACTCCGGGAACTGGAGTTCATTGGACCATGGACTCCCTCTTATTATATTCGGGTGGAACAGTATTAGATGACACTTGGGGCTACCTAATTACCGATGACTTGAACATCTCAGAATCGGATTCGCTTTTTATCCTTGAAACTGTTTCATTGGGCATCTCCCCTAGTAAATCCATCAGTGTTTTCGGGTATATAGAAACGGACGGGCAGCCCGGACCCCTCATCAGTTCGATCAGTTTCACAGATCTGAATGGTGGCCTGCGGATAGAGTCAGGCGCTGAGGCACACTTCAGGAACACTGAATTCTCATATGGAGGCGGCATCAAGTGCATTTCAGGTAATGTCACTTTTGAGAATTGCAACATATCGTACCAACAGAACATAGCCACTAGCGGCTCCGCTATCGATCTCTTCCAGGGAAGCCCGATGATTATCGGTTGCACGATCAGGTATAATCAAGGTTCGGCCATCTCCTCTCCTGGGAACATAGCATGTGCTCCTAGCATAATTGGATGCACAATTGAAGGAAATAATACGGAGAATAGCAACCGTCCCCAGATCAATCTGGGTGCATCAGGACTGGGGTTGGCCATCATTCAAGAGAATCTCATCACGGGAAATCCTGAATTGGATCAGGTTGGAGGAATAGCTGTGGCATCTCTATTCGGAGTGGAGTCCAATGTATTGATCCAAGGCAATACAATCCGCGATAACCGTTATGGCCTCGCCCTCTTCGGAAATGGCATCAGCGCCAGCATCAGTGATAACATCATGATAGATAATAACACCCAAGGCAACCCCTTACTCGGTGGAAGCGGTATCAATCTTAATGGGAACAACAGCAGCTCTGCTCTGGTCGCGGGAAATAGCATCTCTGGCAATCTATGGGGCATTACCGTCCAAGGGGAATTTCAACTAGATATGGGAGATCCAGAGGACCTTATCACGAGTCCAGGAAACAACAGCTTCTATGAAAATGGAAATAGCGGGCTGATCTATGCGCTCTATAATAATACACCAAGTCCTATCAAAGCAGCAAACAACTGCTGGATTTTTGACCAAGAGTCCACCCTGTCAGAGATAGAAGATGTGATCTTCCATGAACTAGATGATACCAGCCTCGGCCTAGTTGATTTCAGTATGCCTCAGTGCGTTTTAACAGCTTTGGATGAACATGCGATGAAGGTCTTACACCTCTTCCCCAATCCTACTTCTTTAGATCTTCAAGTCAAGCTGCCTCTAAAGATGAATCTTAAGAGCATCAGAGTAATCGATGGCCTGGGTTCTGAATACAATTGTGCAATTCAACGCGCTGAGAATATATTGAAAATCGAAACTAGAAACCTATCAAAGGGACTGTATATCCTTCAAATTGTCTCTGATAACTCAGTGCTGGATCAAGTGTTCATCAAGGAATAGAGCTTACCTATTGATCAACTCACAAAACCCGAAGTCCTTATTCTTATGATGTGATTCTAGGTCATGGAGGAGGATGCCATGTTCTAACCAGGATTTCAAATTGACCATCCAGAAGGCCCATCCTTGGCCACAACCTATGTGGATATTGCGTTTGCTCTCTTCATCTAGCGGGATGCTCTTCTGTTCCAATGTGACTAAGGTATCTCCTTCTCTTTCCTGCACTGTAACTATGCAGATACAATCCCCAGCAAATGAGAATTCCAGTCTCATAGAGGATCTATCAACCAGAATGACCCTCCCCTTTTCGGTTTCGGAATAGTTCCACCACTGCCATGCATACGTGTCGCCTGACTCTATGCGTTCATGCTGCCGCCTCATGCTCCCATCAGCACGGCTGAAGTCTGCTTGTCGAAGAAACCAAGTAGATATCCGTTCAGGAATGAGCCAAGCATCGAATACGGTTTCCAAAGGCGCCTTGATGAATACAGAGCGCTTGAACTTGCTCCAATCGTAGTCTTCCATGGGGTGTAATTTAGAGGGAAGTTACTAGTTATTAGGCACCCGCGCAGAGCCTTCGCTTCGCTGCAGTAAGTAATGGGAATGCCCCAGAGTATAGCCCATAAGTCAGCATAATGCTTCACTGTTAACTGATAACTCAATCATCTAGTCAGACAGCTGCGGACTTGGACCTAGCTTTGCACAAAAGCAAAAGCCCAAGCACTGAGTTAGACGCGCGCTTGGGCTTAAATTTTCTGGGTCTAGCGACCTCAATAAAAGGAATCTTACTTCCTATCGTGAATGCTCGGTGGCTTAGGGACCTTCCGCATACGAAGACTCTCTGGAGTTACCTCCAAGTACTCATCGTCTGCGAGATACTCCATAGACTGTTCTAGCGAGAATGTAATCTTAGGAGCAATATTCTGCGTGGCATCCGTACCGGACTTTCGCATATTGGTAAGCTGCTTCCCTTTGATGAGATTCACTTCCAAATCGTTGTCACGTGTATGCTCTCCAAGAACTTGACCCTTATAGATTGCATCTCCAGCCTCTACGAAGAACCTACCTCTATCCTGCAGACGGTTAAGTGCAAATGACATCGTCTGACCCGCCTCCATAGAGATAAGCGAACCTTTCAATCGACCTGGAATATCTCCCTTATAAGGTAAAAATTCTCTAAATCTGTGCGTCATGATAGCCGTACCTGCGGTAGCTGTAAGAATGTTGTTTCTCAAACCAATCAATCCACGTGATGGAATATCAAACTCGAGGTGCTGCAAATCGCCTTTCGGCTCCATCACTAGCATATCTCCCTTCTTCATGGTAACCATCTCAATGGCCTTACCAGAATACTCCTCTGGCACATCAATTACGAGCGTCTCATAAGGCTCATGCTTAACACCATCAATTTCTTTTACGATTACCTGTGGCTTACCCACTTGTAATTCATACCCTTCTCTGCGCATCGTCTCAATTAGGACAGAGAGGTGAAGGATTCCACGTCCAAAGACATTGAATCGGTCCTCACTATCCGTGTCCTCGACACGGAGTGCTAGGTTTTTCTCAAGCTCTTTGTATAAACGGTCACGCAGGTGACGCGATGTAACGAACTTTCCTTCTTTTCCAAAGAATGGAGAAGTATTAATCGTGAAGAGCATACTCATGGTAGGCTCGTCAATCTTAATGCGAGGAAGTGGATCCGGATTCTCAATGGTACTGATTGTATCACCAATTTCGAAATCCTCAATACCTACAATCGCACAAAGGTCTCCGCTGCGGACAGTCTCTACCTTGGTTTTGCCCAATCCTTCAAAGAGGTGGAGTTCCTTGATGCGGATTTTTTTGTTTACATCCTTCTTGCAAAGCATATACTCCTTCCCTTCTTGAAGGTCTCCCCTCCATACACGTCCAATGGCGATACGTCCAGTGAAATTAGAGAAGTCAAGAGAGGTAATCTGCATTTGAGCTTCACCTGGCTTATAAGGTGACGCTGGAATGACTCTAAGGATAGTATCTAGAAGCGGTTTGATGTCGGTGGTAGGTTTCTTCCAATCCATGCTCATCCAACCTTGCTTGCTGGATCCATATAATGTCTCGAAGTCCAATTGTTCTTCAGTAGCCTCTAGATTGAACATCAGGTCGAAAACCTGCTCATGAACTTCATCAGGACGGCAATTCTCTTTATCCACCTTGTTGATCACTACGATAGGCTTCAATCCTAGCTCGATAGCCTTGCTCAATACAAATCGGGTCTGTGGCATAGGTCCTTCAAAGGCGTCAACCAACAGAAGAACACCATCTGCCATCTTCAATACACGCTCTACTTCACCTCCGAAGTCAGCGTGACCTGGGGTGTCCAGGATATTGATCTTCACACCCTTATAATAGGCCGAAACGTTCTTAGCGAGTATGGTGATTCCCCTTTCACGTTCTAGGTCATTGCTATCAAGCAAGAGCTCAGTGCGTTCTTTGCGGTCCTCCATCATCTTGGTCTCATCGATAATCTTATCGACCAACGTAGTCTTTCCGTGGTCAACGTGTGCGATGATGGCGATATTCCTGATCTCTTGCATGATGCGTTTTTATTGAGGCCGCGAAATTATCCTTTTTAAGCGCACAACGCTGTCTAAAAGCATATTAAAAATGGCTCTGTTTCAATAGAATAGAGCTAGGATGTATACAATCTTCCATTTCCTGCTGACCTAATTCTATTTAATATAAGGCAAAAAGAGCTGATTTACCAGTATCTACTGGCCTTAAGGATGTAACCTATCCTTCCTTTTAGCCGTATAACGTCCTAAACCAGTGAACTAAAATCCTTTTTATGAAAACCTTGATTCTTACCTTATGTCTTATGACCATTGGGCTCTGCTCCAATGCTACTGAGGTCAAACTAAGTCAAGTCCATGATCAGGCAAATACGGCCAGAAATACAGGTGTAGCTGTCTCCCCAGCCCATGTTTATTTCAAAGTGACTCCTGGAGAAAGCACTGTTTCTCATGTGACCATAAACAATGACACGGATAAGCAGAACAACTTCAAGGTCTCATTCAATGATTTCAATATGAACGGCTATGGGAAAAGTGAATTCCTCCCTCCTGGGACTAGTGATCACAGCCTTTCTCGCTGGCTGAACGTCTCCCCTTCCTTCGTTGAACTGAAGCCAGGTGAGAAAGTAGAACTCACTGTGACGGTTATAGTCCCTGCTGATGATCCTGCAGCCAATAAAGCTGCTTGGGCCATTCTGATGATTGAACAGGCTGAGTCAAAGAACACCTTGGATCCTGGTGCTGAGAATGTGAAAATCGCCTTTGGGGTGACACCTAGCTTCGCCTTTGGAGTATTCCTATACCAGAATCCACCCAATGTCGCGGTGAACAGTGTGGACATCATCGATTTCCGCATGGATCCTAACGAGTTAACTAAGTCCCTCGCCATAGATGTAAAGAACATCGGTGACGGCATATCGCATTGTACAGTCTACGTGGACCTCACCAACCTCAATACGGGTGAGACTCAGAAAATGGTGATGAAGAGATTCACCATTGTCCCAGGACTGAAAAGAGCATTCCATTTCGCCTTGCCCGCAGATCTTCCTTCAGGTCAATATTCAGCCGTTAGCGTGCTGGACTTTGGCAGTGATGAAGAGCTTCATACAGCCGAGATTGAATTTAACCTGTAAGTATATTTTGAATTTTTAAACCCCGCAATTTGAAAAAAGTCATAATCAGGAGCTTATCGCTTTCTATGACTTGTATGGAGATGGTGTTAGAAGCAATGATGCGCCATTGATAGAAAACGCGGTCGCAATATTGGGAAAATTCGATTTCTACCTTGCTAATGGAGCATACAGCATCTCCTTCGATGAGAATGTATTGACGGATAGATTCCGCTTGATGCAGAATGACATCAAAGTGAAATTGAGCAATGACTTGGAGAACATGTTCATCACCTTCATGGTGGTGGAGAAGCGCAGAAAAGTCAATGTGAAAAAATTCGGGCAGAACTGATCTCTGTTTCAAGGCGCTATCTTTGATGGCCCATGAAGAGATTGAATACTGCCGAATTAAAGGATTTCTTAGATGAGAAAGCAGCCTATTTCGAGCGGCCTGATTTCATCCCAGAGGACCCCATACTCATCCCCCATCGTTTCAAGAAAAAAGAAGACATAGAGATTGCTGGATTCCTCTGTGCTATTATTGCTTGGGGCCAAAGAAAGACCATCATAAAGAATGCGGATCAGCTCATGCAATGGATGGATCATGCACCTCATGATTTTCTGATGAATATGCAATCTGGTGACGAGGATGTATTCAACTCCTTCGTGCATCGTACGTTCAATGGGGTGGATTGTACTTTTTTTATCCGAAGACTTTCAGAGATGTATCGCGCTGGGGAAGGATTGGAGGAAAGCTTGGGGAAAAAGGTTGCCGAGCATGGAACAGCTGAAGGAATCTCAGTTTTCAAAGAACTTTTCTTCCATGCTGATTTCGAATTACGCAGCATGAAACACCTTGCCGACCCATTAAAAGGAAGCTCAGCCAAGCGCATCAACATGTTCCTCCGCTGGATGGTCAGAGACGCTAAGAAAGGTGTGGATTTCGGACTATGGAAAGGTGTTCCTCAAAGCTCCCTTTCTATCCCCTTGGATGTGCATACTGGGAATGTCGGCCGCTCCTTGAAGCTCTTGAAACGCAAGCAGAATGACTGGAAGGCCGTGATGGAGTTGGATACAGCTTTAAGAAAATTAGATCCTGAAGACCCCGTGAAATATGACTTTGCCCTCTTCGGGCTCGGAGTGAACGAAGGTTGGAAATGAATCAGTGCTCCTCTCCTAGCAAATCTGTATGCAAGGCCATCACTTGCTCTATCAAAGAGTGTTCCCCGTCATTCACTATAAGATAATCACTGAGCGGGATCTTATCGGACTCAGGCCATTGGTTGGCCATTCTAGCTCTTACAGAGGCTTCATCCAAAGCATCGCGGTCCATGACTCTTTTTAATCTGATTTCTACAGGAGCGCTGACCAATATCACCGCATCCAAGTCACGATGGCTGCCACTTTCAAAGAGGATGGCGGCCTCTTTCAAGACATAAGGAATGTTCTTCTCCTGGCTCTCAAGCCAAGCACTGAAATCCCGGGCTACGGCAGGATGCACAAGATTATTGAGGGTCTTGATTTGTTCGGGGTCATTAAATACCAAGGAAGCCAAAGCAACTCGGTCCAATGCTCCTTCAACATAGATCTCCTTCCCGAAATTCAGCTTGATAGATTTTACCAAATCAAAGTCCATATGCATGAGCTTCTTAGCGCGCTCATCAGCATAATAAACAGGTACCCCCAGCTTCTCGAAGATTTGCGCAACAGCAGTCTTACCGCTGCCTATTCCTCCGGTCAGGCCGATGCGTTTCAATTGACTTAAGCTTTCTGCGTGAGCTCGGCCTCATTGGCCTGAGAAGTGGATGAAAGGGCACTCTTCTCTATTTTCAATCTGCCTTCTCCTTCCGTGATGATGATGACGGTATCTTCCTTCACCACGTCCACTTTCCCATGGATTCCGCCAATGGTCACCACTTTATCTCCTTTCTTAAGCCCTTCTCTGAAAGCTTTAGATTCCTTCTGCTTCTTTTGCTGTGGACGGATCATGAAGAAATAAAAGATCACAATCACAAGTCCCCACATAAGGAAAACAGATGCTCCACCTTCTCCTTCGGTCATCAATAATATATTCAGTGCTTTCATAATATTCTGTTGTGTTTAATTCGATTCAGGGGCGATTACCTCTCCTTCAAAATAAAGGACGGTGGTCTTAGGCTCTGTATTGGCGACCATGGTGATCGACTTGGAAATATGTCCTTGTTTATCTGCGCTATTAAACTGCACAGGAATCTCAGCGCTGTCTCCTGGAGCAATGGGCGCTGTTGGCCAACCATCTACCAAGGTGCAACCACATGCGGGTTTCATTGATGCAATGACCAAAGGTATGTCCCCTTCATTCTTGAATCGGAACGTGAAGTCGACTAATTGTCCTTGGCTGATTGTTCCGAATTTATAGACATCCTCTACGAAGACTGCCTTGGCCACTGGACCATCCTCATGTCCGGTGAGAACCATCTCAGAGGAGATTTTCGCATTCTCTGTAGTCAGTTTACATGCGCTGAAGAGGATCAATATGATGAAGAAATAACGGCTCATGACTCTAATAATCCACGTCCGATTTTCTTGATCTCTCCGCTTTCTTTCATCTCATCGAAGAGCTTATCAAGGACTCCATTGATGAAGGGAGCACTTTTAGGCGTGCTGTAATATTTGGACAGTTCAATGTATTCATTGATCGTCACTTTGGTAGGGATGCTCTCGAATGTACGTGCTTCAGCAAGGGCCATCTTCATCAGTATCATGTCAGAATAAGCAATCCTGTCCAGATCCCAATTGCTGGCTTTATCAGCTATTTTCAATTCATGTTCAGTAGAAAGCACGATGGTCTTCCTGAATAGTTCCTTCATGAACTCACGTTCTTCCTTCTCTTGCTTGAACAAGGTCAATAAAGGAGCCTCTCCTTTCCACTCCTTCTCTTTCCATGACTTGATGGTCTTCAATCCCATGCTGGCTGCAAGGTCTAGGTCATCAGCCCAGAAAATACTCGCCTCATCTATAGCATGTTGTACCAAAGAATTATTAGCGATACAATCCTTAAAAGTGCTGACCACCACTTGCAGGTCGGCCTTCTCATCAGGCTTATCCAAATCCATATAACTGATGTAAGCCTCGCTCTCCATCATCTGCTGGTAAACGTCCTTGATAACATCCTTACGCTCATCATCCCATTCTATCTTATAACGTGAGGTGAGTTCATCCAAGGCTTTATTCTGGTTCAATTCAACTAGGAATGAATTATTGGCAAAGGCCATCCCTGGATTTAGATCCAGAGCCGTTGGAACCCTCTTCTTCTTTCCCATCTCCATGCGTTCAAGACGAAGCAGATATACTTGATGTAGGATTGAAAGAAGATAGATGTATAACTCATGGAACTTCTCCACGCTGAAGACCAACTGCCTCTCCGCTTTTGGCATCTCCCTTTCCTCTGATTGAAAATAGGCATATAAGGCCTGAAAGACCTTGATCCTTAAATGTCTCCTGTTCAACATATCCTTTAAAATCCAGCTGCTAAATTCCTTACTGCCTCTATGCGCGCTTCAGCCATGCGATTCGCTGCAAGATAGGTAGGGATGTTCTCTTCTCTAGATTTCTTCAATATTTCTTGTGTAGTACTATAGATTTTCTCTGTCTCTTGCATGCTCCAACTTGGGTCGAATCCTGCGACTTCACAGTAGCAGTTGATTATTCCGCCTGCATTGACCAAGAAATCAGGTGCATAGACAATTCCTTTATCAAGGAGGATCTTTCCGTGCACATCTTCTTGGGCCAATTGATTATTAGCAGCTCCAGCAATCACTGAGCACTTCAGTTTATTTATGGTCTCATCATTCACGGTAGCACCGAGGGCACATGGGGCATAGATGTCCATATCTACATCATAGATGTCCTCTGGCTTCACCACAGTCAAACTGTACTTAGAGCTAAGCGCTTGGATAGATTCCTCATGGATATCTGTGATAGTGACCTTGGCCCCTTCCTTAATTAAGAGTTCCACGAGGAATGCACCAACATGCCCAACACCTTGCACCGCTATTTTCTTTCCTGCCAATGAATCAGAACCATAAGCGAACTTAGCTGCTCCTTTCATACCCATGTAAACACCTTGCGCGGTCACAGGAGAAGGATCTCCTGAGCCTCCTTGGCTCTTCGGAAGTCCAGCTACGTGCTGTGTCTCCATAGCTACATAGCTTATATCTCTGGGTGTGATACCCACATCCTCTGCTGTGATATACTTTCCGCCCAAGCTGTCTACGAATTGACCGAACCTGCGGAACAATCCTTCGCTCTTATCTCTCCTCGCATTACCAATGATGACTGCTTTGCCTCCGCCCAGATTCAATCCTGAGATTGCTGATTTATAGGTCATTCCGCGAGAGAGTCTCAGGACATCCTTGATCGCTTCAGCTTCGGTCTTGTATGCCCACATACGGGTTCCACCCAGGCTGGGGCCTAAGACAGTATTATGAACCGCGATAATCGCACGGAGTCCGGTCCTTTCATCTTGGCAGAATACAATCTGCTCATGACCCATGTTCTTCATCATGCCGAGAATGTCGGCTGTTGATTCTGAATTCTGAGTTACTGCGTCTATCATTCGATGTGGTTTAGGAAAATCTACCTTTGTAAGCCTGCCTTTTGAATGGCGGGCCAAAATTATACAAATTACTAGACCGAATCTGGATTTGAGCCCATGAACAGCCTCTGGCATCTGAACAAATATTTCATCCGATATCGTTGGAGACTGCTGACAGGGGTCCTATTCATCATCCTGACCAATGTTTTTCTGATCTATACTCCGCTCATAGTCAAGGATGCAGTGAACTTCATGAAGAGCTCCGTGGAGACGTATCAAGCTATGCAACAGGATGGTGCTGGGGAGCTAGCCTTGCCGCCCGTGATGGTGACAGTCTATGATTTCTTTGGAATGGCTGATGGGACCGTCCACTATGATGGTCAAGAAGGGTTATTGGCACTTGTCATCAAAATGGGACTTAGCTTATGTGCTCTTTATATAGCCATTGCATTGATCAAGGGAGTCTTTCTCTTCTTCACCCGTCAGACCATCATCGTCATGTCCCGATTGATAGAATATGACTTGAAGAATGAGATTTATACGCAGTATCAAAGCCTGAGTATGAGCTTTTACAAGCGCCATGATACAGGGGACCTCATGAACAGAATCTCAGAAGATGTGAGCAAAGTGAGAATGTATCTGGGTCCTGCTGTGATGTATACGATCAATCTTTTCGTGCTGGCGCTTTTGAGTATTTGGGCGATGATGAATTTGAATCCCGTGCTTACTCTATACGTGCTCGCCCCTCTTCCTATCATGAGTATCTTGGTATTCCAAGTAAGCAAAGTGATTAATGACCGCAGCACCAAGGTTCAAGCCCAACAGAGCCGCCTGAGCAGTTTCGTCCAAGAGAATTTCTCTGGAGTCAGAGTGATGAAGGCTTATGGATTGGAAGGTCGCAGATCCGATCAATTCGAGGTAGAAAGCAAGAAATACCGTGAATTGACTTTGGCACAGGTCAAAGTGGATGCACTATTCATGCCTACCATCATGATGCTAATTGGAATCAGTACCATCTTAGCCATATTTATAGGTGGCAGGATGATCATTTCAGGAGAATCAGAGCTTAGTTTCGGGGACCTGGTGGCGTTCGTGATATATGTCAACTTACTCACTTGGCCATTTGCAGCTGTGGGCTGGGTGACATCCTTGGTCCAGCAAGCTGCTGCTTCGCAACATAGGATCAATGAATTCCTCAGAGAACTGACTGACATTGAAAGCGGAGAATTGGTCTTGGACGATATTCAAGGTGACATACGGTTCAAAGATGTGAGTTTCTCCTATCCTGATGCAATGACCAATGCCTTGAAAAATGTGGATTTCCATATTCCAGCAGGATGTTCATTGGGCATCTTCGGGAAAACAGGATCTGGGAAGAGTACCATTGCTGCTTTGCTCACCCGGCAATTCGACCCTAGCTCAGGTCAGGTAATGATAGACGGGCATCCTCTGAATGAAGTACAGACCGAATGTTTAAGAGACCAGACGGGGTATGTTCCCCAAGAAGTTTTCCTCTTCAGTGATACAATCGCTAACAACATCGCCTTCGGGATGAAAGCGGGAAAAGCCACGAGAGAGCAGATAGAACAGGCTGGAAAAGAAGCGCAGATAGATGAAGATGTGCAGGGATTCCCCAAGGGCTATGATACGATACTCGGAGAATGGGGAATCACCCTTTCAGGCGGTCAGAAACAACGGGTGTCCTTGGCGAGGGCCTTTATACGCAGACCACGGATCCTCATCTTCGATGACAGCCTATCAGCAGTGGATACGGAGACTGAAGAGATGATCTTAGGCGCATTAGATGAGATCATCAAGCAGAGATCCACAGTACTCATCTCGCACAGGATCAGCACCGTGAAAAGAGCGGATCATATCATTGTTTTGGATGATGGACGCATTGTAGAACAAGGTAAACATGAGGAATTATTGGCGAATGATGGCTTCTATGCAGCCATGGACCGTAGGCAATCTATGGAACTGGTCTATAAAGAATAATACAGCACGGAATATGCATCAGAAAACCTATTCCAGATTGAAAACACGCAGCGAATAGTGCTTCGCTGATTTTCCCCCTCTGAGCATAGCCTCTCTAAGATGATTCGCATTCAAAAAGTTATGTGAGATTGGGTTTTAAACCATCTGGACGATTCTCTTATCCTCAGTCTGGGTTCTACGAATAGCTTTTCTAGTATATTTGGGAAAACCTAAGCTAAACCTGTGAATGACCATGGAGGGTGGAAATGATTATAATGACAGAGAAGAGATCTTCTCTAAAGTCATACGTGCGGGCAAGAGGACTTACTTCTTCGATGTGAAGTCAACGAGGGGAGATGATCTATATCTCACCATCACGGAAAGCAAGAAGAGGTTCCATGAAGACGGAGATTCCTTCTATGAAAAGCATAAGATATTCTTGTATAAGGAGGACTTCGATAAGTTCAATGAAGGCTTCACTGAAGCCCTGAACGAAATTGAACGACTGAAGACAACGGATGAGAAGTATGCGAATCCGACTGATTCTACTGATGCAGAGAATGACTCTATATCCAAGAACAGTGACAGCTGGTAATACAGCTGTATCAATAAATTTTTCTCTTAAATATGGCATTCGATCCACATCAGGTTGAGCGCATCAGACTTGTCCTTAAACGCAAGAAAGTAGCCTTCACTGAGAAGAAGATGATAGGCGGAATCTGCATCCTCGTTGATGATAAGATGCTCCTTGGAACCCACATAAATAAAGGAAGCAATGAAAGCCTTCTTATGGCCCGTATCGGAATTGATGCAGTGCTTGAAGGGTTGAAAAGACCGGACTGCCGTGAGATGAACTTCACAGGACGGGTCATGAAGGACTATATATACGTCTTAGCTGAAGGGTATGACTGCGAGGATGACTTGGAATATTGGATAGATGCTGCATTGACTTTCAATCCAATGGCCAAGGCGAGTAATAAGAGGGTCTAATGATTCAGGCCTAAACAATTTACCAATGAAGTATGTAGTGGTCTGAGGCATATTTACATTGGCATGTTTGATGAGCTCATGCATAGAATCAACTAAGGCCCAAGCATCAGTAGCTGCTTACTCGGCTTTTTATGTATTTCTGTTATTGGAGAGGCAGCTCCATTTGTCACTGATGGTAATAACAGTGCGCTATTCTTTCAAGATCTTTTCCGATCTTAATATGAAAGTATGTGAGCAACTGATTCATATGCTATGAGCGCAATCTAATGAAGTCACCTTACTTTTCTCGATGGATCAATCCCTCCTCATCATCACCTAGCTTTTCTCATGCTATTGGGCAAGGAGGCTTGAAAATATCTTACCTTATTATAGTACAATGTACCATAAGTTAAATCTTTTATTACTTTCACTCACTCTACCAAACACCAAACATGAAAAGATTAACAATTACATCATTAGGGATACTGGTATTCTGTTTTACCGCAATGGGTCAGCAGAAGAGTGTCTCAGGGTATGTCGTGTCATCTGAAGATGGCCTCAGTCTACCTGGAGTGACCGTTGTAGAAAAGGGAACTCAGAATGGTAACACTACCGATGCTTCTGGTAAATACAGTCTTTCTATCGCCTCTGAATCCAGTGTCATTGTTTTCTCCTTCATTGGGTATCTGGACCAAGAAATAGAAGTGGGGAACCAGTCTACCATCGACATCTCCATGCAAGTGAATGTTGAGCTTCTAGACCCCGTAGTGGTCATCGGATATGGAAATCAGAAAAGAAGTAAGATTTCTGGAGCTGTTAGCTCTATCAGCTCCAAAGAAATCAATGCCTTGCCTATTCTCAGGACGGAACAAGCGCTGCAAGGAAGAACGTCTGGAGTGCAGGTCTCTCAGAACTCTGGACAACCAGGAAGCACACAGTCTATCAGAGTGCGAGGAACTGGCTCGATCAACAATGCAGAGCCTTTATTCGTGGTGGACGGAATTCCAAGTTTTGGAATAGACTACTTGAACCCATCGGATATCGAATCAATATCCATATTGAAAGATGCAGCCTCTGCATCCATCTATGGTGCCAGAGGCGGAAATGGAGTTATCCTCATAAGCACCAAGTCAGGAAAAAAGAATCAAAAGCCTGTATTGTCCTATGACTCTTATTATGGCATTCAAGAACCTTGGAAGAAAGTGGCCTTATTGAACGCAGAAGAATATGCAATCATCATGAATGAGAGCAGGGCCTCAGCTGGTCTGCCTGCTGATCTCAGATTGGCCAATCCATCAATTCTAGGAGAGGGTACAGACTGGCAGGAAGCCATCTTCGAGCGGGCGCCAATCACCAACCATTCTTTCAGTTTCACGAAGGGCACTGAGACTACTTCAACCGCTATTGGAGCCAGTTACTTTCTCCAAGATGGAATTGTTGGTGGAGATAAGGGCAGATTCGAGCGCTATACTTTTAGAGTGAGCACGGTTCAAGATGCTAGCAAGAGATTGAGCTTGGGACAGAATATCAACTTCACCCATCTGGATCGAAATGCCTTGGCAGAGAACAACGAGTTCGGTACACCCGTCTTTAGAGCTTTGAATATGGACCCTATCACTCCCGTTACGAGGCCTGATGGGGAATATGCATATTCATCATTCATAGATTCGGACATTGCCAATCCTGTGAATCAGATAGCCACGACCTTTGATAATTATGTTGGAAATAGACTTGTAGGGAGTGTATTCGGAAAGTATGATTTCACTGATCACCTTTCATTTAAGTCTACTTTCTCTACCGACTTAAGCCTCGGTTCGCAAAAAATATTCTTTCCTACTTATGATCTGGGCTTAGGCCCTAATGATCCTGAGCGCCCTGCCTACGAATGGAGAGAGAAGAATTCTGTGGTCTTCATTGAGAACAAATGGACCAACTGGATATGGGAGAATGTCGGCAATTACGACATGACCTTCAAGAACGGAGACCAGCTGAAAGTAACAGCTGGCTATTCGGCTCTCTATAATGGATATACTAACCTTGTGGGCTCAAGGGATAGTTTGGCAACCAACGACCCTGAACAAGCCTATTTGAATAATAGCCTAGATGTCTCCGAACAAGCTCCGCGTTCAAGTGGCGGAATCAGTGAATCGACATTCCTTTCCTCATTTGCGCGAGTAAACTATGATTTGGGTAGAAACCTGTCCTTTACAGGATCTATCAGAAGGGATGGATCTTCACGCTTCGGTGAGAATAACAGGTATGGGGTATTCCCATCCATATCGGCCGCTTGGAACTTGACCGAAGTCAGCTTTCTACAGGATAAAGAATGGATCGACTTCTTTAAAATCAGAGGCAGCTGGGGTCAGAACGGGAATGCAGATGGGATAGGTAATTATGACTACACCTCTCTTGTATTCAACGGACAGAACTACACCTTCGGAGAAGATCAACAACAGGTGAACGGAGCTGGCCCTGTCAATATCTCCAACCCCGACTTGAAATGGGAAACAGTCGAGCAGATCAACTTTGGTGTGGATGTCGACCTGTTCAAAGGGAAGTTCAACATCATCGCAGACTATTTCGTCAAGAATACAAATGATATGTTGGCCGTAGTTCCCATTCCTGGTGTGGTCGGGTTGAATCCATCTGCAACCAATGTAGCATCGGCCAGGAACTCAGGAATAGAGCTACAATTGGGTTACAATACCGTTGGCGAGGTGATGACATATAACCTGACGGGTAACATCTCTTTCATCAAGAATGAAGTCACTGGTTTAGGTGAAGGCGGACAGCCAATCTCCAGCGCTAACGTTTTCGGAGTTGGTGACTTTGTTTCTTATACAGAAATTGGGCAACCTATCGCCTACTTCTATGGGTATGAGACCAATGGTATTTTCCAAACCAATGAACAGGCAGAAGCCAATACAGCTCAGACCGAAGCCAAGGCTGGCGATGTCATCTTCGTAGACCAGAATGGAGATGGTATTCTGAATGAGAGCGACAAGGTGATGATAGGCAATCCACATCCAGATTTCACCTATGGCTTTACCTTCAATGCGAAGTATAAGAACTTCGATCTCACCCTTTTTCTCCAAGGTTCACAAGGAAATGACTTGTTCAATGGTATATACAGGTATGATCTCAACACTACTAATCTTCCTATCTCAGCATTAGATAGATGGACTGGTGAAGGAAGTACAAATGAGTATCCTCGTATTTCACATTCGGATCCTAACAGGAATAATCGCGTATCAGACCGTTTTATAGAGGATGGATCATATCTGCGCATCAAGAATCTTCAGATAGGCTACACCTTAGCTCCTTCAGTTGTAAAAAAGATGAATCTCCAAAGTTTGAGGTTCTATATCGCTAGCCAAAATCTGTTCACATTCACGAAATACACGGGCTTGGATCCTGAGATTGGATCCAGAGGTACACTGGAGATTGGTATTGACAGAGGATTCTACCCTGTATCCCGTATATTCATGACCGGAGTTAACGTCACATTCTAAGTCAAGCAATCATGAGAAATCAAATCATCATATTGGCCCTAGTCCTTGCTTTTCCCATCACAGGGTGTAAAAAGGATTTCCTAGAAGTCAAACCCATAGTAGGCTCCACTGAAGCGAATTATTATCAGACTGCTGGTGATGCCCAAGCTGCTATTATAGCATGCTATAACCCCTTACAACAAGAGGTTACTCCTATTCAAGGCTCAGGACAATTAGCGTCTCATTTCAGATGGTATTTCGGAGATATTGTCTCTGATGACTCAGAGAAAGGAGGTTCAGGTGATGGTGATGAACCTGAACTCTATCAATTTGAAAACTTTCAAGGAACAAGTGGCAGCAAACTCGTTCTTGGAGAATGGCAAAATGCATACAGGGCCATTGCTTATTGCAATATCGCTCTTGAGAAGATTCCAGCTATCGAGATGGACGAGGAATTGAAATCCAGGTATCTTGCAGAAGCTAAGTTCATCAGAGCGTATTCATACTCCACCTTGGTGACCATGTTCGGTGGAGTTCCGTTGATCTTAGAGACCTTATCCCCTAGTGAGTATCAGGTTTCAAGGTCCACTGCTTTGCAAGTATGGTCTCAGATAGAAATTGACTTTAGCGAGGCACGGGAAGTTCTTCCGAGAAGAAGTGAAATATCCGTCAATGAAGCTGGAAGAGCAACCTGGGGAGCTGCGTCAGGCATGCTGGTTAAAGCATACGCTTTCCAACAGAAGTGGGGTCAAGCTTTCGATATTGCAGATGAAATTGTCAGCTCTGGGGAGTATTTCCTTGACCCTAATTATGGGAATATATTCACTCAGGCCGGAGAGAACGGACCTGGGTCCATTTTTGAAATCCAATATATGAATGCCTCTGGTGGAAATTGGGGAAACCAACTTGAAGGAACATTTACCAATGTCTTCCAGCGTGCTCGTGGAGCCTTCGGAGGATATGGATTCAATATCCCTACGCAGGATTTCGTAGATGAATTCGAAGAAGGAGATCCACGTTTGCAAGCTAGTGTTTTCAGCGTTGGTGATGTCATGGGCGACCGAGGTGAATTCACTTTAGCTGCCACTGGCCAACCCTTCCAGTTCTACTCTAGAAAGTATTTCCTCAATGCGTCTGAAGATGCTCCATTTGGTGACCCAAATCCAAATGGACTTTCGAATGATAGAGTACTGAGGTTCGCTGACATCCTTCTTTTACATGCTGAAGCGGCATACCACACCGGGCAAGGTGGAACAGCTATTGCGTCACTTAATCGGATCAGGGAGAGAGCCAGAGGCGGCAACCCTGATATTCTTCCTGATGTAGATGCAAGTGGCATTGAATTACTAGAGGCCATATATCATGAGCGCAGAGTAGAGATTGGTCTTGAAGGGCATCGATTCTTTGATTTGGTCAGGCAACAAAGAGCAACGTTGATAATGCAAGGACAAGGTTTCAATTTCATTCAAGGAATCCATGAACTCTTTCCCATTCCTCAAGCAGAGATAACGCTTTCAGGAGGAAGGATCGATCAGAACCCTGGATATTAAATTTACACGTCATGAATAAATTATCTATCATCCTCACCGGAATACTCATCAGTTTGATCTTTGCATCCTGTGACCCCTATGAAGAGAAAAGACCTGAGCTACCAGCACCTCCTTCAGGTTCATTCTCATGGAATTATCTTCCAGGTGACGAGAACAGGGTAGTTTTTTCTACCAACGTAGCAGAAGGCTTCCTTCATTTTTGGGACTTTGATAATGGACGTACTTCTAATAAAACCACAGACACCATCTTTTTCCCACAAATGGGCTCATATGATGTGTCTTATTCCGTTTTTAACTCAGGAGGTATGGGCACCTCTGTGCAAACCGTGGAGATCAGCAATTCTGTCAATGCGCTTTGTGAGGGGACACTCGAGCTATTATCTGGGTGTGACCAGCAGAAAACCTGGGTGTTCTCACAAGTGGCCGGAGCAATCTCCGTTGGTCCAGATCCATACTCTACAGGCTGGTATTCATCACCAGCAGGCGGTCTTGTGGTTGAGCAATACGATGATAGTTATCAATTCAGTGTAGGCGGTGATTTTATATATGAGAATCAACTTTCTACAATCAGCCCTTTTGAAGGGTATATCTCGATAGCTTTGGAGGTGCCAGCGTTGAATTATTCTCTTAGCCCTGGAACAGGAACATCGGGTGAAGATCAGATTTTACTTCCATCTTGTTGGTTCATGGGTACATGGGACTCAGGCCCCATATACGATATTGTGGAGTTGACAGAGAGTTCTCTGGTCATTCATGGACGTTTACAAAATGGCGACTGCACGGCAGGTAATGGTTATTTCACATTTTATTTTGTACCTCAATAATTCATCTTTTGATTAAATATATTAATTACATCATTCTTCTAGGATTCCTCCTGACTTTAAATCAATGTAAGAAGGAGGATGCTGCACCTGTTGTTCCTGAGATTAGGTTTGCTAATGATAGAACTGCATTCGAAAATTCTTTAGGTGCAGTATTCAATTTCGAAGTTGTTCTGGATCAAGCAAGTGAAAAAACCGTCACAGTGATTTATGAGACAGCAGATATCAGCGCTTCCGAACTTGAGGATTATACCAGCAGCAATGGAACACTCACTTTCTCTCCGGGCGAAACATCAAAGGTGATCAGTATCTCTATAGTCATAGATGAATACTTAGAAGGTGACGAACAGTTCAAGGTGGTACTCTCCAATCCCGTCAACGGGTATCTCAAAGATTATTTCCAAGAAGCTATAGGCACCATAAAGAATGATGATACCACTTTGCTCATTAGTGACGAAGGATACTCATCGGCAGAATCTTACCCAGGTAGAGTGCTGGTTTGGAGCGATGAATTCCTCGAAGAGGAAATCAATACATCTAACTGGACCTACGACCTTGGTGGCGGGGGTTGGGGAAATCAGGAACTCCAGACCTATACATCAAGTGCTGAAAACTCCCTGATCTCTGAGGGCAAGCTGGTGATCCTGGCAAAAGCATCCGGGGGCAGTTACACATCTGCGCGACTGAAATCTATAGGATTACAGGAATTTCAGTACGGAAGGATAGATATCAGAGCCAAACTTCCAGTGGGTCAAGGTCTATGGCCTGCAATTTGGATGCTCGGAGCCAATTATACTTCAATGGGTTGGCCAGCTTGTGGTGAGATAGATATCGTGGAACTTGTAGGGTCCAATCCTCGAAGGGTACATGGAACTGTGCATTTTGGCAACAATCCCAGTCAACACCAGTCTGCCGGTCAAGGTATTTCAATTCCATTTCCTGACACCTTCGCTGATGAATTCCATGTGTTTTCTATTGAATGGGAGGAGAGCTTGATTAGGTGGTTTTTAGATGACCAAGAGTATTTCAGTATATCTCCTTCCAATATGAACGGTCAGAACTACCCTTTCAATGAAGAATTCTTTTTCATATTAAACGTTGCAGTTGGTGGTCAATGGCCTGGACCTCCCTCGGAGAATACCGCGTTCCCACAGTTCATGGCAGTGGATTATATCAGAGTCTTTCAATAATCTTTGCTTTATGGTTCTTCAAAGACCTAGATCATAAATCAAAGAAAGCTCAGGAACTTTTCAAATCTTCTGACATACTTTAACTGGCAAAGCCATCTGCCTAATCAATAGACCTAGAATTGCCCCAGCAATTTATTCATCCTAAAATTAGACTGGTTGAGATAGTACGTTCAACGGCTCCTTAAGTCGAAAAGGCCATACGCGCTGCATTTGTTTTCGAACAAGATGCGATGATTTGGATATTGGAGCATTGATTTTCAGTCAGATCAATCATTGACTATTCCTTAAAGTCTCGCCCTCCGCATCGCAGTTAGATGTAAGTATCTATTGACCGAATCCTGACATTAGCAGACCGTATTCTAAATAGCATATGCTGCTATGAACTTAAACTTTAGCTTTAAGACCCCATACTATGAAGTCCATACATATCATATCAGGGTCTGTACTTCTGCGGATTCTAACTGGCTTGGCCATAGTCCTTTTGGCCTGTGTCGAGGTGGCCGCACAACGCTATGTGGTGCGTAATTTCTCAGCAAAGGAGGGCTTGAGCCAATCCGAAGTGGGTGATATTGTTCAAGACTACACCGGTCGGCTCTTCATTACTACGGCATCCTCAGGGGTAGATGTCTTCGATGGTGTGTCCTTTAATCATCTGGATGTCAAGGATGGTCTGATATCCCCTTACATCGGTGAAGTCTTCAAGGACAGTAAGGGACAAATCTGGTTTGCCAGCACGAAAGGCCTCAACCTTTATAGAAAGGATTCTATACAATCCTATGTATTGGATAAGGAGTTCTATGGTCTGGAATCCATATTCGGAATGGAGGAATTATCTCCAGATCATTTTCTCTTAGCCACAGACCATGGTGTGGTCGAATTCATACAGGGTGAATTTAAAGTTCATAGGTCAGAACTCTTCCCTTCATTAAGGTATTTCGATGTTATTCTATGCAAAAATGGTCAAATCCTTTTCGCCACAGATGAAGGACTGTTTGAAATGAAAGATGGTGAAATCATCCGCAGTGACATAGGAAGTGGATTTCCTGACCATACGCTTTTAGCTATTTTGGAAATGAAGAACGGAGAGTTATTATTAGGCTCAAAAAATGGACTTTACTATGTGAAGAATGCTCAAGTGGAGTTTGTTCCCTTGCTTAAAGACGATGCCTATTCGGTCATAAGCCTTTTGGAGTCAAGCAACGGAACCCTTTATGCGGGGACGAATGGGAAAGGACTGTATTTCAAATCTCCTGGCGACAAGAATTTCACCCGTATCCATGAAGGCAATGGACTGAGCGATGATTATACATGGACCTTGTATGAGGACATGGATGAGAACATATGGATAGGAACCTCAGGAGCAGGATTAGATCTCCTTTCAGCTGAACATTTCCAGATATATAATCCTGCCGGAGGATTGAGGAATGATATCGTCTATGACATTTTGCAAAGAGCAAATGGCGAAATGTGGTTTGGTATCGTTCAAGGTGGAATCTCAGTATTCAATGGAACAGATTATAAGTTCTATGGAGTTAAAGATGGGCTAAGCCACTTATCCGTGCGCTGTTTCTTGGATGAAGGTGACACCTTGTGGATAGGCACTGAAAGCGGCCTGACCATTTATACCGATGGGCGTTTCCAAGATGTCTCCGACAGGTATCAGATCGCCCAATATGCCATCTTCGACATTCATAGAGATGCTCATGGCGCTCTTTGGTTCGCATGTAAAGGTGAACGGTATTATGGGGAGAATGGTGGTGTTGTGCGCTTTAAAAATGGACGACTCGATTACTTCACCAAGAAGAATGGACTCTCCAGCGACAATGTCTATTGCATCTTGGAAGAAGATAACGGAAACCTCTTATTTGGAAGTACAGGAGGCATTGATCGCTGGGATGGTGCTCAAATATCTCCAATAGACTACCCAGCTCAAAATTCTGCATGTCATGGTACTACCTTGACTTTGAGGAAGGATTCAAGAGGTTCATTATGGGCGGGTACGGTTGGAGGATTGGCCGTATGGCAAAAGGGAACCTTCCGATGCCTTAGAGATAAGCCAGGATTAACGGGGAATACCATCTACTTCCTAGAGACTCAAGGTGACTCCATTCTCTGGGTTGGCTCTGCATCAGGATTGGAGAAATTAGATCTGGATTATTTTTATGAGCAGGACTCTTTGAAAACCACTTTATACAATGATTTCAATGGCTTTTTTGGCACAGAATGCAATCAGAATGCTGTAACAGTGGATGCCCAAGGGAACTATTGGTTCGGCACCATCGGTGGAGCTGTGAAATATATGCCCTCTAAGGACCATGTGAATCCTAAAATACCTCAAATTGAAATAGTCAGGGTAAACAAGAAGGGAAAAGAAACAGATTGGAGAGTTCAAGGTTTCGATATCGGGAAAGATGGCCTGCCAATCCATGCTGAGCTTGCTCATAATGAGAATTCCGTACAGATAGAGTTCATAGGAATCGCCCTCAAGGATCCTACGGCTATGGCTTACAGTTTCATTCTCCTTGGAGCGGATCAAGTATGGTCAGATTTCCAAAAGGAGAGATCAGTATTCTACTCTAATCTTGCTCCAGGCAGTTATATCTTCCAGGTCAAATCTAAGGATGTAAATACAGGCCTGATGAGTAAGCCCGTATCCTTCACTTTTTCTATCATTCCTGCATTCTATCAGACAGTATGGTTCAAAGTATTGCTGGTCGTTCTGCTTATATTGGGACTGATTACTTTCTTCTTCTGGCGCATGCGAAGCATCAGACTTCATGCGGCCGAACAACGTGATTTCCAGCATAAACTGGCTGAGCTGGAAATGACGGCCCTTCGTTCACAGATGAACCCTCATTTCCTTTTCAATTCTTTGAATTCAGTGAATGGATTCATCATCAAGAACAATAGAGAAGAAGCCTCTGCGTATCTGACTAAATTCTCTCGGCTTGTCCGCATGGTATTGCAGAACTCTCAGGAAAAACACGTGAGTCTGGAAGACGAATTAACTGCTTTACATCTATATATTGAGATGGAATCTCTGCGATTCAAAGACGGATTCCATTTCATAGAAAAGATATCTCCATCCGTAGACCTTAATTCCCACAGAATCCCTCCTCTCCTTCTTCAACCTTATGTGGAGAATGCCATCTGGCATGGGCTCCTTCATCTGAATGAAAGGCAAGGAATACTGACCTTGAGTATTCACCCTAAAGCCAATGGAATATTAATCAGCATAGAAGATAATGGCATAGGCCGTGAGAAATCTGAGATGATGAAGAGCAAATCAGCGATGAAACGCAAGTCCATGGGTATGCAGATCAATGCTGATAGAATGAATCTTTCAAAAGAGCTCTATGCCTTCAGTATTAACGTGGAAATAAAAGATCTGAAGTCAAGAGAAGGACGTTCAGAAGGTACCCGAGTCAATATCAATATTAAAGAACATGAAGCCTAGATTGAAATCCGTATTGATAGATGATGAGAGCCATTGCTTGGACACGCTCTCCTGGCAGTTGAACACTTACTGCCCTGAAGTGGATCTGGTAGGAACATTCACTAACCCTGTGGAGGGCCTTAAGTACTTGATGTATAATGAAGTGGACATTCTATTCGTGGACATTGAGATGCCGATGTTGAATGCATTCGAACTCTTGAATGCTTTACCTAAGAAGGACTTTGCGCTAGTCTTCACTACGGCTTATGACGAATTCGCTATCAAGGCTTTCAAACACCGAGCACTGGATTATCTCCTTAAGCCCATTGACCATATAGAATTGCAATCATCAGTAAATAGGGCTGCTGCGAATAAGAAGGACCTAGCGGATAAACTTGCCGCCTTGATGAAAGATATGTCAGTGGATACAGGGTCTAAGGTACACATACATACACAGGATGGAATCGTTCTGGTCAGCCCTGAAAAAATCATTCGTTGCGAGAGTGACTCTAATTACACACATGTTTATTTAATTGAAGGAAAAAGATTGATTGTGTCAAAGACATTGAAGGAAGTGGAAGAACAACTCCCAGATGACACCTTCTTCAGGGTACACCAGTCGCACCTAGTTAATTTCAGTCACGTGAAGAAGTATGTGAAAGGACTTCATGGGCATCTCCTGTTGATCGATGATTCAACCGTTCCAGTTTCAAGGCGTAAACGAGGAGAATTGATGGAGAAAATCCAAAGCTATTGACCGTATAATCGATGGCGTATGCGCTCCTGTCTTACACGGAAATAAGAAACTCTGAATCAATCCACCAAAGATTTATTGTTGGATAAGCAAAATCTCATTGAAGTCCTCATTCAGGTTTATTCACCTTTTTTGAAAGCAATCTAATCAAGGATAGCCGCGCTCTATGTCTATGATGCGCCAAACAGTTTGAAAAACCAGAGCTGCATTGCGTGTTAATGAAAACAGAAAGTCACGCTCATGTTGGTCATTGATCAATTTTCCCCATAGGTCAAATAATTCGTTAAGAGTACTCCAATCATCAAATCTTATCGCTATTTGGTTCCCACGGTATTATAGATGAACTGCTTCTAATCGTATATTTCAGTCAATGCACTCCTACTTAGTTCGCAGAATATCGTTTATAATGGCTTCTTGGCTGATGGTGACATCTGTTGGAGCCTCTGTAGATGTTCATTTCTGCGCAGGTGAAATCTATAGCATTGGAATCGATGCAAGGGCAGATAAGTGCAGTGAATTTGAAGAAGATTTCCAGCAAAACAGACGTTCTGCAATAGCTTGTTCTTCTTGTTGTAATCAGTTCTCAGCCTACTTTCAGTTTGATATAGACATCGGAAATGATGACGTAGCAATCCAATATTCGATTGACTTCTTCGTGATTCCAGTTCAGCATAATGTGAAGATTCCTATTATTGACTTGCCGATTCATCTCTGTCAATTATACAATCCTCCCCAATACGAAGAGGACCACCTTACTTTATTTTCCATCCTTAGGATTTGATGCGATGAACATCCTTGCTTGATTGGTCTGAATCAGACTGCTGAGGCTGTATGTGTTCAATTTTATTCTCAATTCTTAATCGAATAATGAAAACTTCTCTCCTACTGTTATTAAGCATGGCACTTCTGATGGGAACTTCTATCAGCTCCTGCACCTTCACCAAAGAAAAGACCCCGACATCAGAGCAGGTGGGGCCTGAGTACACCTCAGCCTACGTTTGCCCTATGCATTGCGATGGCAGTGGCTCTAGTGAGCTTGGAAAGTGTCCCGTCTGTAATATGAACTATGTCCCAAACGAAAACAAACAATAGTCCTATAAATCACCTATCATGAAAAACATTCTCCTTATTCTGATTTTCTTCTGCAGTTCTCTTGCAGCTTATTCTCAATGCGCTTCTGGCGAAGTCGAGGTAGAGATCATCGTTCACACAGATAACTATGGCTATGAAGGCTATTGGGAACTCACTGCTACAGGCGATCCTTGTGGAACCAATACCATTGACAGCGGAGGCAATCCTGCTGTAGGTTGTAACGGGGCTGGTGACCAGAATCAAACACCTGGTGGTTATGGGAACAACATTCAGATAACCGAAGGCCCATGGTGTCTGGTAGATGGTGGATCTTATGACATACACTTCATAGATGACTGGGGCGATGGAGGTTTTTCCTTCGATGTTCTCGTCAATGGGTTCAATACAGTGTCATTTGCAGGAATGGGTTTAGGTGGAACATATACCTTCGCTGCTCAAGAGCCTTCGGCACATGATCTATCGGTTTTCGGCAGTAACCTATACAGCTATGTCGAGTTGGGTAGTGTTTCTATCGATGCGCACATCTTCAATGCCGGAACTACGACCATTACCAGTTATGATCTCAATTATTCTGTCGATGGCGGATCTGTCAATACACATTCCGTATCGGGTACAAGTTTGGCCAATTTCGAGAGTGAAGAGGTCGAGCACAGCGTTCCACTAGATTTGAGCACTTTCGGGGTCTATACCATTCAGATATGGGCATCAACCCTCAACGGTTCTATTGATGAGAACACAGCGAATGATACCTTGACCAAAGTCATTGAGGCCGGGCCAGGCATTCCTAACATCATCGATACCTATGTAGGTGCCGGATTCTCGATGGAGGAAGTTGCTGGACCATCGAGCCAGATCAATAGACCAACAGATCTTGACTTTCATCCTGTACTCACGAACAAGGAACTTTGGATATCCAATAAAGGAACCGAAGCTTCTGGTGGAAGTACGGTCACTATTTATGATGCAGGTCAATTAGGACAAACTTCGATCTACAAACAAGATGGAAACGCATGGCATTTCATGTCCTTACCTACAGGATTAGCATTCAGTCAGAATGGAAATTTTGGAACTTCACCTGGAGTCTATGATGCCAACCACAATGGTGGGGCAGCATACACTGGACCAGCACTCTGGTCTAGTGATATGTCAATCTATGCTGAACCAAGCGGAGGAAATGGCAGTCACTTGGACATGCTCCATGCATCACCAGAATGTCAAGGTATTGCCGCTGAAACAGATAATGTGTTCTGGGTATTCGATGGCTATACGAATGATATCGTTCGTTACGATTTCCAAGAAGACCATGGACCTGGAAATGATTTTCACGGAGATGCTATCATACGTAGATATTCTGATGATGCAGTCGCAAAAGATCCGAATGAACAGGTTGTCAGCCATCTTGTTTTGGATAAACTTGCTCAGTGGCTCTATGTGGTCGATCATGGCAATGGCCGCGTGATCCGAATCGATATAAATACAGGTAGCAACATGGGAGGAACTCCGAATTATAGCAACCCCGAACCTGTTGCCGAATATTCAGAGTACACTGGATACACACAGGAGTTGGTTGCTAGTGGACTGAATAAGCCTGCTGGAATAGACATAATCGAAAATCGGATGATCTTGAGTGACTATGATTCTGGCGAGATCTCAATCTATGACATCAGCACGCTTCCTGCTCAGTTGATGCATGTTATTCCTACAGGTCTCAATAGCCTGCAAGGAGTCAAGATCGGCCCTGAGGGTCGTATATGGTTCGTTGATTACAACAGTGATGCGGTCTATGTGGTCAGTTCTGCTCCACTCAGTGTTTCCGAGAATACCATTGATGTGAATATCTTCCCGAATCCAACTTCAGACTATGTCAGAATTCATACGGCAATGAATGAAAAGTTAGAGCGTGTCGAATTATACGACATGTTGGGCAAGCTAATTCTATTCACCTCTGCAGCAAGTGATGATATGCAGATTGACCTTCAGGACATCCCTGCAGGTATGTATCAATTAAGGGCAATGACTGAAAATGGAATCGGCATAGTTAGATTGGTCAAGAAATAGTCGAGAACAGTGGAACTCACCTGCTCCTGCTCTGACATGCCTCGCCAGAGCGGGAGTATGGGCTGAAGCAGATATAGGACTTGCCATCGGTTCGGGAAGGCTGCGCAACGTAAAATGGTTCAGAATCTCATCTTGGCTAGGGCTTATAATGTGGTCGCCTTAGCCCTAGCTACCAGATTCATCCCTTGATTGATAATCAGTTCAGCCGCAGATGCCGCCCATATGAGTATCAGAACGGTAATCTGTGCGATGAATGCTCAGCTATTAAAGCGATCTTTGACCTATGGATAGTGTCACACAAGCCGTATTAGGAGCCGCCATTGGAGAGGCTGTTCTAGGAAAAAAAATCGGGAATAAGGCAGCTCTTCTCGGTGCCATTGGCGGAACCATTCCTGATTTGGATATCCTCCTGAATCCTTTCTTCAGCACCCTTCAGAATATCAGTATCCATAGAGGCTATAGCCATTCAATCTTGTTCTGCCTGCTCGGTGGACTGTTCTTTGCTTGGCTGCTTACCAAGGTAAAGTGGACCAAGGAAATCTCTTACACTCGCCTCTTCAGTCTCAGTTTCCTTGCCTTATTCACCCACATCCTCTTGGACGCCTTCACCACCTACGGCACCCAACTCTTCTTGCCCTTTTCCGATTATCGCGTGAGTTTTGATAGCGTGAATATCGTTGACCCCTTATATACTCTTCCGCTGCTTGCTCTGCTTCTCATCACACTCTTCAAAGCAAGATCCAATGGCCTGATTAGAAGCAAGGCCAATAGCTATGGATTGATATTAAGTTCGGCCTACCTGATATTCACGCTGGGCAACAAGGAACGTGTTGAAAATATTTTCCAGAACGCTTTAGATGAAAGAGGAATACAGATAGAGCATCTATCTTCAGTTCCTGTCAAGGTGGCTAATATATACTGGTATGGTGTAGCCCGCAGCTCTGATTCACTTTACCTCGCTAAGTATTCTCCCTTTCAAAAAGATGATCTGAAATTCGATGTGTTTCCAGTCAATGAACAGCTATTGGATGACTTGGATCCCTATTTGATAGATCGCTTAAAGTGGTTCGCTCAGGATAACTTCATTGTTGCTGAGAGTGAGGGAAAGATCCGCATGTATAACATGCAATGCGATATGCAAGGCGTAAGGACTTACGGCAGTTATAGAGCTCCTACCGCGTTCTATTATGAAATAAAGCCCCATGAGGATGGGAGCTATGATTTGAAGGCTGGGATGCATGATAGGAAATGATCATTTTCAAAGAGCAAGCTTCCTCCATCAACTCTGCACTGAACGAAGATTGTGAACGTAAATTGTTTTAGTGCTTTCAAACAACCTAAAACGCTGCTTTGATGAAATTAAGGTTTAGACCCGGAGGCATCGAGGTGTAGAATTTCATGGGATTAAGTTGAATTTTATTTCGATCCCAAAGTATATTGAATTAACGAATTAGGGCTTCATTCTCAATGTTTCTATACTCCTTTTTCAATACCTCCATTGATTCTTTAAAATACCCTGAATGATTCACGAAGGCCTCTATTTCCTCCTCCTTATAATGATCTAGTTCTATCATCTCCTTGATGGCTGCTTGCTTGTCTGATGTCTGTTCATAATACTTCTTAGCGATGGCATATCCCATATAATACGCCAGGTCCCGCGTCCCAAATTCATTCTTTGCATCGCTCCAGAGCCAGCAGCCATACTCATAAGAGAACATATCTTTCTTGAAAACCTCTCTCAGCTGGGCGTCATGCTGCAGACCATATTGCAAGGCGGGAAGATGGGACTGCGTGGTCCCTGTGGCCAACATGGAAACGAACTCTGCTATTCCCTCTAACAGGGAGATGCTGAGCAGATTTGATTCCAAGTCTTGGACCTGTTGGGTATGCACATACTCTCATGTACATTATTCACGCTGAAGTTCTCTGTAGGGTCTGAGCGTGACTCCCAGAACTGGTCTATGTCACTTGTAAAGACATTTTGTTCTATTACTTTGAGGCTATCAAGGTTGTTAATCTCATCTTTCTTAGCATCAGGGGTTTTGAGAACAGGATATAAGTATGATACTGAAGATCAGTAGGATGATGTGCTGTTTCATGATTCCAAGGACTTGGTGCTGTGTTGGCTATCTCTGGATGAAGATAGTTCGTTCCCATTATGATGTGTCGTCCAGAGCACAACGAAGTGAAGCGAAGGACCGTGCACAACGTAAGGGCCTGAAAGATTATATGTTGTCCTTAAAAAAGTGCGCGAAGGACCGTGCACAACGTAAGGACCTGAAAGATTATATGTTGTCCTTAAAAAAGTGA
>Ga0335396_10000143_pt1 | contig 87764 bp, 78 predicted proteins | sample FRY02_FD_205743 | JGI IMG/M metagenome (GOLD analysis project Ga0335396, IMG submission 205743) | Freshwater microbial communities from Lake Fryxell liftoff mats and glacier meltwater in Antarctica - FRY-02 (spades assembly) (version 2) | ecosystem: Environmental > Aquatic > Freshwater > Ice >...
TGAGCGATTTTCAACAAAAAGCGGGACATCCCCCGAGGCCGCCGAAGCGGAGGTTTCGCGCGGCGCCAAGGCTGTGATGGCGAAGCTGCTCGCCGGCGCCAAACCGACCGAAGAGAACAAGTTCAAGCTCCCGCTGGCCGAGCGCACGCTCGCCGCCGTGCTGGCCGATTCGAGGGGCTGAGTCATGAAATTCGACACGCCCGCCACCACCAATCCGATCGACCAACTCAGGATCGTCGGCAAGCCGGTCGATCGCATCGACGGTCCGATGAAGACCACCGGCACCGCGCCCTATGCCTACGAGCGTCACGACGTGGCGCCCGACGCGGCTTACGGCCATGTGCTGGGTTCGGCCATCGCCAAGGGCCGCATCCGGTCGATGGATCTCGCCGCCGCCAAGGCCGCCCCCGGCGTGCTGGCCATCGTCACGGCGGAGAGCGCCGGCAAGCTCGGCAAGGGCGAATACAACACCGCGAAGCTGCTGGGCGGTCCGGAGATCGAGCACTATCACCAGGCCGTCGCCCTGGTGGTCGCCGAGACCTTCGAGCTGGCGCGCGATGCCGCCGAGCTGATCGAGGTCGAGTACGCGCCGGCCAAGGGCGCGTTCGATCTCGCGGCGTCCCGCGACAAGGCCAGGCCCGCCGGTACCGACGAGGAGCCCGCCGACAGTGCGGTCGGCGACTTCGACGGCGCCTTTGCGTCGGCTGCCGTGAAGCTCGACGCCACCTACACCACGCCGGACCAGTCGCACGCGATGATGGAGCCGCATGCCAGTATCGCTGCGTGGACTGGCGACCGGCTCTCGCTGTGGACCTCGAACCAGATGATCGCGTGGAGCGTCGGCGACATGGCCAGGACGCTGGGCATACCCAAGGACAGGATCCACCTGATGTCGCCCTATGTCGGCGGCGGCTTCGGCGGCAAATTATGGATCCGCGCCGACGCCGTGCTGGCGGCGCTGGGCGCCCGCGCGGCGCGGCGCCCGGTCAAGGTGGCGCTGCAGCGTCCGCTGATGTTCAACAACACCACCCACCGTCCGGCGACCATCCAGCGCCTGCGTATCGGTGCAGCGAAGGACGGCACGATCGCGGCGATCGGCCACGACAGCTGGTCCGGCGACCTGCCGGACGGCAAGCCGGAAACCGCCGTCCTGCAGACGCGGCTGCTCTATGCCGGCGCCAACCGCCTGACGCGACTGCGGCTCGCCGAACTGGATCTTCCCGAAGGCAACTCGATGCGGGCGCCCGGCGAGGCGCCCGGCATGATGGCGCTCGAAATCGCCATGGACGAGATGGCCGAGAAGCTCACCCTCGATCCGGTCGAGTTCCGCATCCGCAACGACACCCAGTTCGATCCCGAGAAGCCGCAGCGCAAGTTCTCGCAGCGCCAGCTCACCGAATGCCTGAAGACCGGCGCCGAGCGCTTCGGCTGGTCCGCGCGCAAGACCACGCCGCGACAAGTCCGCGACGGGCGCTGGCTGGTCGGACTCGGCATGGCCGCCGCCTATCGCGGGTCGCCGGTGATCAAGTCGGGTGCGCGGGTGCGGCTCGACGCAAGCGGCACCGTCACGGTCGAGACCGACATGACCGACATCGGCACCGGCAGCTACACGATCATCGCCCAGACCGCGGCCGAGATGATGGGCGTGCCGCTGGACAAGGTCGTGGTGCGGCTGGGCGACTCGACCTTTCCGGTGTCGGCCGGATCGGGCGGACAGTTCGGCGCCAACTCCTCGACCGCCGGCGTCTATGCCGCCTGCGTCAAGCTGCGCGAGGCGGTGACGGCCAGGCTCGGCCTCAACGCCGCCGACGCGCAGTTCGCCGACGGCCATGTCCGCTCCGGCGACCGCCGCATCGCTCTGGCCGAGGCGGCCAAGGGCGGCGAGCTGGTGGCCGAGGACGCGATCGAGTTCGGCGATCTCGACAAGAAGTACCAGCAGTCGACGTTCGGCGCGCATTTCGTCGAGCTCGGCGTCGATGCCGCGACCGCCGAAGTGCGCCTGCGCCGCATGCTCGTGGTCTGTGCCGCCGGCCGCATCCTCAACCCCAAGACCGCGCGCAGCCAGGTGATCGGCTCGATGACCATGGGCGCCGGCGCCGCGCTGATGGAGGAGCTCGCGGTCGACACGCGCCACGGCTTCTTCGTCAACCACGACCTCGCGGGCTACGAGGTGCCGGTCCATGCCGACATCCCTCACCAGGAGGTGATCTTCCTCGACGAGACCGATCCCCTGTCCTCGCCGATGAAGGCCAAGGGCGTCGGCGAACTCGGCATCTGCGGCGTCGCCGCCGCCGTCGCCAACGCGATCCACAATGCCACCGGCGTCAGGGTCCGCGACTACCCGATCACGCTGGACAAGCTCTTGGAGAAAATGCCGGACGTGGGGTGACGCGCCATCGTGTGACGCTCAAAGGTCCCTCGCTAGCGCTCGGGATGACAATATTGTTGATCGTTGCGCAGTGCGCCCGGAACAAAACTGTTGTCATCCCGAGCGCAAGCGAGGGACCTTTATTGTCTCATCCCACCACGCACTTCGCCGGCGGCGGGGTGCCGTCGAGCACGGAGAAGATGTTCTCGACGGCCTGCACGGCGACGCGCTCCAGCGATTGGCGCGTCGAGCCTCCGATATGCGGCGTGAAGACGACGTTCTTCTGCTTCCACAGCGGATGATGGGGATCGGGCGGCTCGACGACGAAGGTGTCGAGCGCGGCGCCGGCGAGATGGCCGCTCTCCAGCGCGGCGACCAGCGCCACATCGTCGACCAGCGGGCCGCGGCCGGCATTCACCAGGAACGTCCCTTTGCGCATGCGCGCGAGCGCCGGCGCGTCGATCATGCGGTCGGTCTCTTCGGTCAGCGGACAGTGCAGGGTGACGATGTCCGCCCATTCGAGCAGCTCGCCCAAAACGTCGACGCGGCCAACGCCCTCCGGGATAGCATCCGGCGCGAGGTAGGGATCGTAGATCCGGATATCGAGATCGAACGGCCGGCAGAGCACGACCAGGGAGGACCCGACGGCGCCGCAGCCGACGATGCCGAGCTTCGAGCCCGACAGCTCGCGCCCCATGAAGGCCGATTGCGGCCAGGTGCCCTGCTTCAGCGCGGTGTCGAACGGCACCATGTAGCGCAGCACCGAGATCATCATACCCAGCGCCAGCTCGGCGACCGAGCGGGCATTGGCGCCATGCGTGCGCAGCACCGCGATGCCACGCGCGCTCGCGGCCGCGACGTCGATATTGTCGTAGCCGACGCCGTGTTTGGACACGACGCGCAGGTCGGGCGCCGCGTCGTAGACGGCCGGCGTGATCTTCGTGGTGCGCACCAGGATCGCATGGGTCGGCGCCTCGGACACCGCCGCGATCATCTCGGCCTCGGTGGCGCGCGTCGGCAACATCCGCACCTCCGCCCCCCGCGCCTCGAGCAACGCCAGCGCCGCGGGCGCGAGGACGTCGGAATTGATGATGATACGCGGGGTGTTTTTCATTGAGGTACCTTCTTCCCGGCACAAAGAAAGGGAGTGGTGTTTAGCGGGATTGCGGCATGTGAGCGAGAGCGGCAGTCGGGCAGGCCGAGCGGGCACGTGCCACCACCTCTGATGCTCATGAGCGTTGACATGATCGAGGTTGTAGTTCCAAAACTTAATCCGAAGCCATGAGAACGGTTTCTTAGCGGATCACCGTGCAACACTCCGGAGACTCAAGCGCTATGCACGGACCAGAAATTCTCGTTCGCACTCTGTCGTCGATCACACGACAAGACAAATCCGGAAATGCTTGGCAATACCATTCGCGAAGCGACCATCATTCGAAGGTTGCATGCTGGGGCGTAATCTTCGACCTGCTCGCCAATACGCCGCTACTCCAACGTCACGTCGCGGCGGGCGTCGTCCGCTTTGGCATCAATCATGAGATGAGAGACTTCGTAAACGATCGGAAGAAGAATCTGGACTTGGTCCTCTGCACGCAGGGAGGTGCGGTGGCGAAGGATACGCTCGCAAGCATCGCCAGCGAGTATCACATTCGGCTCACTGATGGCGAGCGCGCCGTAATGGAGAAGGTGCCACCGCTTTGCCGGGCACCGGTTGGAGCGGTCTTGATGGCGCTGGAAGCCAAGGCGTGCATGACGGCGCACCAACGTGCCCTACCGCGGCTCTACGATGAGCTCAACTCTTCCCATCTCACCGTGCATGGTTCGAGTGATCAGGCCATCGCCGTCGGATTCACAATGGTGAACATCGCCGACCGGTACCTGAGCCCTGATCGCAACAAGAAGAATCGCGCGACTGAGCCCGAGTGGAGCAACCACCGACAGCCACGAGACGCTCAGCTTGCAATCGACAAGATCAAGCAGCTCCCGAGGCGCGCCAAGGTCGGAGACGTTGGTTATGACGCCCTATCCATCGTGGTCATAGACATGCCCAACGACGGCACGGCGGTGAAGCTGATACGCAAACCTCCTGCGCCTCAGCCGGGCGACATCTATCACTACGACACGATGATCGCGCGCCTATCGACGATCTATGCCACGCGATTCAAGGATCTTGCGTAGCCGCACATCGATGTGGCCTCGCTCGCATTCCCACAAGATCGCCACTTTGTAACCCATGGTCCGGAGCCTTCTGATCGCGACCGCGTCGCGTCTCCGATTGGCATGAAATTTCTCGACCCAGAACCGAACGTTCGACTTCGGGACCGTTGCTTTCGTGCAAGCCGTATGGTGATGCCAGAAGCAGCCGTTGACGAATATCGCCCATCGGCCCGAGCGATTGGCGAAGTCAGGACTGCCAGGAAGCCCTCTTACGTTCTTGCGGTAGTGTTGGCCCAGTCTGCGCAAGGTGACGGCTACCAACGATTCGATATCCGTGCCCTTCTGCCGGATGTTGGCCATACGGACGGACGTGACGCGGTCCGGCTTCAGGCTCTTACTCTGCCGCGACGGCGAACTCCGCGACATTCCCTCTCTCCAACCGTTCCATGCGATGGAGATGTCCTCGAAGCCGATCCTGAAAACCATCTGCAAATCGAAGAGACGCGCGCTCCGTCCGTCCGAGAAAACCACGCGTCGCCCTCGCCGACAGAGGCTTACCATCGTATCGCAGGAACGATGTGAGCGCCGGTCTTGCTTTCCATTCGGGATAGGCGTTGATTGAGACTGCATGTCGTGCATTGCCGTCGAAGCGCGCTGCCTTCGGCCATCTACCATCGGCAGCCAGAGCGCCATCGCGCTTGGGATCGTAGGTGCCCGGCAGAGCGAGCCGCCGCCCGATCCACCTAGCCACCGGGACAGAAATGGCGTTGCCTATGAGCGACCAGCGCAGTGAGGCACGACCAGCCTGTTCAGCTGGCAGAGTCCAATTCTCCGGAAACCCTTGGAAGCGCTCGGCATCGCGGATGTCGGGTGTAATCGCCTGACCCGAAGGCAGGAGAATGGCAGGAGGTGACGCAATCCCGACCGTCGAGCCGTTCTTCAAGGTGGGAATTGCGTCGGGCGCCCATCCCAATCCCCGCACACCCTCGGTCCAGTAAAACCCGTGCGCTCGCGCCTCGAGGTCCGTCTCGACCAGGCATGGTTCGGCTTCGTCTGAGAGAACCACCGAGGCCGGATCGATCTCGGTGGTCGTGGCGACGAAGAACACCCGCTCTCGCCGCTGAGGCAGGAACGAGAGGCTGTTCACGACGCGATATGCCCAGCGATAGCCACGCTCCTCGAACGCCTCGACGAGGAGTCGCATCGCTCGACCCTTGTCGAGTTGAAGCATGAAGGAAACGTTTTCGAGAACGACCCAAGGAACGCGCCGACGGTCCAGCAGCCGGAAAACTTCTCCGACGAGGCCAGAGCGGGCACCGCCGATCCCTGCCGTTCGCCCAGCCTGGCTCAGGTCTTGGCAAGGAAAGCCTCCAACGACCAACTCGACGTCGGAAGGAAGATCCTTTAGCTCAGTGACGTCACGTTGACAGTCTACGTGCGCCATCCTCGCGCGGAGAACGGCCCGTGCCGGATCCCAAATCTCACACAGGAGGCTGGTCTCGTGGCCAGCAGCCGCAAGCCCGCGTTCAAATCCGCCGATGCCCGCGAATAGGCCCGCTACCCTCACCAACCGCCTCCTAAACTTCGCCGTGCTGCACGTTCAACAGATTTCATCGTCTCACTGAGTTCCCACTATGTTCCATGCGATTGAGCGAGTCCATAGCCTAACCGCGCAACTTCGACTGACAATCTATAGTTGTATTTTTTCATCCCACATCCCGCCTCATATTCCCGCATAGCCATTGCAAAGCGAGCCCATGGTCGGGTGTACGGTTCAAGGGCAAGACGCTACCAGCTTGCCCCAGAACAGCCGCGGCACCACGAGCGGGATCCAGACGAGCGGCACATGCGTCGAGAAGAGGCCCGGGGCGGGACGCTTCTCGCCGTGATCCATCAATGGCTCATGAAAGGCCCACGCGATCTATTCATGGATCACGTCCCTGACCGCGTCGGCAGAAGCCCGGCTGGACGCGGCAAGCAGGATCCCGAAACACCAGATCGGCGTCGTGAGGAAGCGATGGGACGCCGTCTGCACCGAGGCAGGCCTGTCGGCCACCGACCGCCTCTACTTCTGGCGGCGGCATTTCCTAAATCCGTTCGCCTTCGAGGGAGTGCCCGCGTCGCTCAAGGTGTAGTCCTCGATAATCCGGGCATCGCCTCGGGATTTGCCGACGCGACTGCGCAGGCGAGGCGGCGATGGCGGCGTGACGTAAGCGGCCGTGTTCCGCGACGGCCAATCAGCTGCGGATCAGCAGCGCGGCGCGGTGCGGGAACGGTAGCCGTCGTAGTACTGGCTGCCGCAGACGACCTGCTGCTGCACGACATCGTCGCGATAGCCGTTCTGGCCGCGATTGGTCACGGTCACGGTGGTGTAGCGGCGGCCGTCGGCCTGGTTGTACACACCGCGATTGCCCTGCTGATTGGCGTTGTAGTAATTCGGCGCCTGTTGCCCGTAGCCATAGCGCGGCTGGGCCGGCGGCTGATTGTTGTAAGGGTTGTTGTAGTAGGCCGGGGCGGGCTGATAGGCGCCGCTCGGAGCGCCGTAACCGTCGCCCTGACAGGCGGCGGCGGCCAAGCCGACACCGATGACGGCCACGAGTTTCAGAGACATCCTCATCATTGCACTTCCTCCAACCCACGCGCTGCCGGCGTTTCGGCGAGCGACCATTATCGGCAACGCTTCCGGCCAAACCAAGGCGGCCTTGCCATCGCTGTGCACAACAACGCGGCCTTGCCCCTGGAGTTGCCAGGCCTTGCGCCGGGCGGATACGCGGCGGCGCTGAGCGGACAGTGGCCCCGTGCAACCTTCCTGTCGTCGGTGCGCGGGCCGCGACCGTCGGCCTTCCGCTCCCGGCACCGCCGTCATTGCCTGCCGGCGCCGAGCGCCGCGGGCTCCGAAGTTTCCAACACCTGCGCCATCACGGCTTCGCCCCCCTCAGCGGCAAGCGCCTCCCACTGTTTCGGGTAGACACGTGTTCCCGCCCGGATGCCGTCGAGGATGGCTCCCCACCGCGCGAGTTGCCGGCGCACCTTCGCGAACAGGTCCGGTTCCGCCGCAGCTTGGCGGCGGCTGCGCGATCGAGGGCCAGATGCAGCCGGTCACTGTGCGAGTGGCTACGCATGTCGAAGAGCACCATGGTGCCACTCTCGCTGCAGCAAAGGCCGGGACTCGACGATCGACGCTCGGGTTCGAGCCCGCAACATCACGGCCCCTTCCCGTTTCGCCGTCTCGCGCTGGGCCGCGCGCGAGGCGAAGACGCGCGTGGCCTCGGCGAGGTTTTTGGTGCCCCAGGTGCAGGGCGGCACGAGCGCCGGCGCGAGGTCTTCGTCGACGGCGCAGCAATATCCGAGAGCGCCAGGAGGTGCCGCGACCCCCGCGGCGGCGCCTCGGATCGGTCGCCGCTTTAGCGCGACCTCTGCAGCGGGGTCGGCGTGAGCGGACTCGGCGCCAGCGGGGCGGGCGCCGGTTCGGCCGAACTCGGCGGCCGGCCGCGCATCGGCGTGGTGGCGGCCGGATCGCCGGTAGCGGGATCGCCGACCAGGGTGGGCCTGGTCATCGTGTCGGGACCGGCAGCCGAGGCCGGCGTGACGGCGGGGCCCAGCGGAACGGGCGCGCCCGGCGCGCCGGGAGGCCCCGGAGTAGCGGGCACGGCCGCAGCGCCGGCGGACGCGCGCGGGCCCTCCTGCTGGGCGACCGCCTTGGCGGCGGAGGAGGTGTAGAGCCACTCGTCGGCGCCGCGGGTGGTGCCTTCCTTGAAGATGGCGATGGCGCGCCCCTTGTCCCCGGCCTTCCAGAAGGCCTCGGAGACGTCGCGATAGACCATGCCGGTGGCGCTGGGCTTGTTGTCCTTCGGGACCCGCTGGAGCGTGCCCTTGGCGCGGTCGAAGCTGCGCTCGCCGGCCGCCAGGTTGCCGCTCAGGATCTGGTATTCGGCCAGGCTGCTATAGGCGAGCGCCAGCGTCCCGCAATTGTAGTTGGTGGTGGAGGAGCACTGGTCGGTCGCCGAGTATTTCTCGACCTCCTTCTGCGCCAGGCTGGTCGCCGCCTTGAGGTCGCCGCCCTCGGACGCCCGCAGCGCCTGCTCCTGGTAGGAGGTGTTGCTGCTCGCGCAGGCCGTGAGCAGGGTGCCGGCCGCACCCGCGACGACGAGCCTGAGCAGATGTCTCCCGCGATCCCCCAACAGCCCGGCCATTTCAGTTCCCTGTCGAACACGAAGGCCGTCGATCGGCCCTCCCCCCATCCCGGACTTATGGCGGGCGCCTTGCGGCAGGGAAAGGGGGATTTGGGACCGCGCGAAACCCGGTCCCTGGCCCGTGCCCCTGGCAGCGTTCTACACGTCCTTGCCGGTCGTCGCGCCGGCACGACACGGCAACACGAAACTGCTGCTGTCCAACCAGCGGGTCTACGCCATGTCGGCCAGCTCTACGCCCAGGCGCATCCGTTCGACACGCTCAAGGCCACGGTCGGCGGTCGGCACGTTCGGGAGTGACGCCTGAACACGCGACCGGCAGTCGCCTCGTGGATTTTCCGCCGCTCCTCCTCCGTTAGCACGACGTGCCTTTGCTTCACGATCTCGGGCATCACGAAGGCTTCTTCGACCGCGATCCGCCGAAACGTCATGTTCAGGCTCCCTGCTCGGTAGCGCCGAACCCACGCCGGTCCGGGCGAAACACCGAACCTATTTGGCATGCAATCGGCCGCGCGGTGCGCGTAGCATGAAGCGCCTTCACACAGGAGCAAACGAATGACGACGCCCGAAGACGACTCGTCCTTCCCGTCCCGCCGCACGGCCATGACCTCCGGTGCGGCCCTGCTGGGCACGACCCTGCTGGCGGGCGGAGTGTCGCAGGCTCAAGCTCAGGCTCCCGCCCCTGCGTCGCCCGGTGCCGCCGACGCCACGATGCCCGCCGGCTACAACATCCTGTTCGTGCTGGTCGACCAGGAACATTTCTTCCCGCACTGGCCGTTTCCCGTGCCGGCCCGCGAGGCAATCAAGAAGAAGGCCGTCACCTTCCTCAACCACCAGGCGGCCTCCTGCGTCTGCTCCTCGGCGCGCTCGGTCGTCTATACCGGCCAGCACATTCAGCACACCGGCATCGCCGACAATCTCAACTCGATCTGGCAGCGCGACCTCTCGACGAAGATCAAGACGATCGGCCACCGGCTCGCCGAGCTCGGATATCATGCCGCCTACCAGGGCAAGTGGCATCTCTCGGCGAATCTCGATCTCAACGACAAGCCGGTCGACGCGCCGCTGCTGGACTATCGCAAGACCCTCCAGTCCTACGGCTTCCAGGATTTCTTCGGCATTGGAGACATGATCGACGGAACCCTGGGTGGGTATTCGTACGACGACGGCACGCTGGCGACGGCGATCTCGTGGCTGCGCACGGAAGCCCAGGCCCTGCGCACTAAGAATCAGCCCTGGTATCTCGCCGTCAATTTCGTGAATCCGCACGACACGATGTATTTCGACTCCGACGTCGGAGCTGAGAACATCCAGGGCAAGCGCCATGCGTTCGGCATCGCCCGCGCCCCGGACGACGAACTCTATCGCGCGACCTGGGACGGCGTGCCCCTGCCCGCGAGTCGTCACCAGCCGCTCGACGCGCCGGGCCGGCCGAAGGCGCACCTCTACTACCAGCAATCCATCGACCTGCTGGTGGGCGCCTGGCCGGACGAGGACCGGCGGTGGCGCGACCTGCGCAACTACTACTTCAATGCCATCCGAGATTGCGACCGAAAGGTGGAGCGCCTGATGCAGGCGCTCGAAGACAACGGGATGGCGGCGAACACCATCGTCGTCTTCACGGCGGACCATGGCGAATTGGGCGGCAACCACCAGATGCGGGGAAAGGGCACGACCACATACCGACAGCAGAACCACCTGCCGCTCATGATCGTGCATCCGGCCTTCGCGGGCGGCAAGCAGTGCCAGGCGCTGACCTCGCAACTCGACCTCACGCCGACGATCCTGGCGCTCACCGGCAAGGACGGGGCCGCCCGCGCCCGTGCCGGCGAAGGATTGCCGGGCAAGGACTTCTCCGCGCTGCTGCGCGACCCGGCGGCGGCCGGAGAGAAGGCCGTGCGACCGGCCACTCTCTTCAATTTCGACATGCTGTCCTATGCCGACCCCGCATGGGCCACGATGACGATCGACACGCGCGCCTACAGGACGAAGGCGCCGGCGCAGCAGGAGGCGATGCTGATGGGGCATCCGCCGGACTTCCGGAACCGGACGTCGATCCGCAGCATCTTCGACGGCCGCTACCGCTTCTCTCGCTACTTCTCGCCTGTCCTGTTCAACACGCCCAAGACGATGGAGGAGCTGCTCGCGAAGAACGATCTCGAAGTCTACGACCTGCAGGCCGACCCCGACGAGATGAACAACCTCGCGCTCGACCTGAAGAAGAACGGCGACCTCATCCTGGCGCTCAATAAGACGGCCAACGATCGCATCGCCGACGAGGTGGGCGTCGACGACGGGTCGTTCCTGCCGATCCGGGATGGGAAGTGGGCTTTCCCACCATTGGATGAACGCTAGGCCGAGCCAAGCTCGGCCGTAGGAGCGTCAGGACATTGCGCAGCAATGTCCGGGGGCGCCGCTCGGTGGTGCTACGCGCTCAATCTCTTTGAGGATTTTGCAGACGAGAGAGCCAGACGTCGCTCCCGGACATTGCCTAGGGCAATGTCCTGCCGCTCTCCCAAGGCCGCGCCTGGCGGCGCCTACTTTCTTTCGAACGTGCCCGTGAGCGCGGCCTTGGCCAGCGTGTTGAAATGCAGCTGGAAGCCCACGATCGCCGCCGACGTATCGGCATTCACCGGCAACGCCTCCTCCTTCACCGCGAACACCGTGAACGCGTAGCGGTGCGGGCCGTGGCCCTGCGGTGGGCACGGACCGCCATAGCCCGGCGCGCCAAAGTCGGTGCGGGTCTGCAGCGCACCCTTCGGGAGAAGGCCGGCCTTCGGGTTGCCGGCATCGAGTGCCAGTTCGCTCGTGCCGGCGGGAATGTTGACCACCACCCAGTGCCAGAAGCCCGAGCCGGTCGGCGCGTCGGGATCGTAACAGTGCACGGCGAAGCTCCTGGTGCCCTCGGGCGCGCCCGACCAGCGCAGGTGCGGCGACTTGTTGCCGCCGCCGCAGCCGAAGCCGTACTCGGCCGACAGGATGTGCTCCATGCCGAGGGAAGCGCCTTCGGTAAAGCTGTCGCTGGTTATGGTGAATGCCATGGTCCGCAGGTCCCTTAAGTTGCAAAAATTCTCTATATTGCTATATTAACCATATAGAATTCTCTCACTGAACGGGCCGGTCACACTCGTCGCGGAATATTCGCTTATGAACGGCGCTTTCACTAATTTTCATAAATTCTCTATTATCGAATACTAAATTACAAAAACTCTCCTTACGCTCTCCTTGCGGATTGCTAAATGCCAGAAACTTCCCTCCCGAGAACGATACAGGAAATGCCGGAAGTCTTCTTGTCGGACACTCGGACAAGCCAGGCCGTCTGGAAAGCCACGACCTCGAAACAACTCCGGAAACTCGCTTCCAGGCTCTACACGCGGAATCTCACCGATACTCCGGAAGCAATAGTCCGGCGCAACCTCTGGAACATCGTCAGCGCATACTTTCCCGGCAGCTTGATTGCCGATCGAACCGCTCTTGAAAACAAACCGGCGAGCGATGGGTCCATCTGCCTGATCGCAGCAAAGAACAAACGAGACGTCCAGCTTCCCGGGTTCATGCTTCGGCCCCGAAAGGGACATCCGCCTCTCGCCACGGATCGTCAGTTCATTGGCAGTCTGTACATGAGCTCGACGGCACGCGCCTACCTTGAGAACATGAGGCCCGCCAGAACCCGTGGTAGCTCGATCCGACGCACACTGACCCGGCGCGAAATCGAAGAACGCCTCGACACAATGATCCACTTGGGGGGAGAGCAGAGCGTCAAACGACTTCGCGACGAAGCTCGGGCGATTTCCGATACCCTGGATATGAAAGAAGAGTTTGGAGAACTCGACGCGCTGATCGGCACTCTTCTCGGGACGAAAGATGCCAGGTTGACGGCACCGGCAGCCATCGCCCGAAGTCACGGACGCCCTTACGATTCCAATCGGGTCGTCCTCTTTGACGAGTTGCACCGCGCACTGCGTCAATATCCACCCGTTACCCGCCCGGAAAGCGAACGCTCGACAGAAGACTCGACAACTCTGGCCTTCTTCGAAGCCTACTTCTCGAATTTTATCGAAGGAACGGAATTCGAAGTCGATGAGGCCGTCGACATCGTGTTCCGCGGCGCCATCCCTGAAAACCGGCCCCAGGACGCCCATGACGTACTCGGCACCTGGCGAATCGTTTCCGATGACAATGAGATGAGCGACATTCCACGAGACAGCGCGTCTTTGGTGCGACTTCTGAAGAGTCGACATGCGGCCATCATGGGCGGCCGACCGGAAACACTGCCAGGGCAATTCAAGATAGAGCCCAATCGTTTCGGCAACACGTCCTTCGTCGACCCTGAACTGGTCCTCGGCACCCTCGATCAAGGTCTGCAGTTTTACAGGAGCCTCGAGATGCCCTTTCAGCGGGCCGTCTTCATGATGTTTCTCGTTTCCGAAGTTCATCCGTTCACCGACGGCAACGGCCGCACGGCGCGCATCATGATGAATGCAGAACTCGTTGCCGCCCGCGAAGAAAGAATCGTCATCCCGACGATATTCCGGGCGAACTACCTTTCAGCTCTGAGAGCCCTCTCCCAAAACAAGGTAACCGAACCTCTCATGCGCACGCTTGATTATGCCCAGCGCTGGACTGCGGCCATCAGATGGGCTTCGCTGGATGAGACGACTTCCGAGCTTTTGGCGTGCAATGCCTTTCTCAAGCCTGAAGGTGCAGAGCAGGATGGAAAGCGGCTCCTCATGCCGTCCCAGGCTCTACGCGGCGGTTAGGGACAACGCCACGACGACCGTCACGGGCGATCGGATGGGCGCTGCGCCTCCAGGACTTCCAGTCGCGACGCGATCAGGGTCGCGCTCGTGGTCTGGAACGCCGACCATGCTGCCAGCGCTCCCGGAAGCAAGGCCCACGCCCAGCCCACGAAGTATGCGACGGCACCGGCCGCGACCAGAAAGAGGCACGTCGCAGTGGCTTTGCGCCGGGCGCCGGCACGGAACGCCGCGGAGGTCTTGCCCATCTCCGCGGACTTCGCCGCCAGTGCGTCATGCCATCCCAACGCCGGGCTCCTGTTTCAGGTGTGTGGCCCCCACCGGGCGGCGCTCCCGGACATTGCCGCGAGGCAGTGTCCGGACGCGTGCCGCGCCGACTAATCGGCCTTGATGCCGATCTCCTTCATCACCTCGAGCATGATCCTGGTGTCGCGCTGGAAGACCTTGTTGGTCTCTTCGAAGCTCAGCGGGCCCACGATCAGGTAGTTGGTCATCAGCGCCTTCACCCTATCGTCGGTGCCGGCCTCGATCAGCGTGTCGGAGAGCTTCTTCGAGATGTCCTTCGGCGTCGCCGCCGGAACGGCGAACACGGCGAAGGCCCGCGTCTCGTAGAAGCCGCCGACCGCGCCCTGCTCCGTCATCGTCGCCACGTTGGGAAAGGCCGACAGACGGTCGCCCATCATGGCGATGGCGCGGCCCTTGCCGGAGGCGATCACCGCGGATGCACCCGCGGGGCTGCCCGCCCCGCCGTCGAGCTGCTGGGCCGCCACGTCGGCGAACATCGCCGCCTCGCCGCGATACTGCACGACCTCGACCTTGAAGCCGTACTGTTTGGCCATCGTTTCGATCAGCATCTGCGGCGTCGAGCCGGGCCCGTAGGCGCCGAAGTTCAACTTGTCGACCTTCTTGGCATACTCGACGAACTGCTTGAGGTTGGTCGCGCCGGTCTTCTCGGCCGCCACGACGGGACCGCCGAGGCTGGTCGTCATGGTGAGATAGGTGAAATCCTTTTCCGGATCGTAGGGCAGGTCCTTCACCGTGACCCTGTTCTGGATCAGCGACGAGGAGATGGTGCAGAGGATGGTGTAGCCGTCCGGTGCCGCGCGCTTGACCTCGGCCACGCCGATCGTGCCGCCGGCGCCGCCCTTGTTCTCGACCACCACGGAAGTGCCGAGCTTGCGCCCCAGAAAGTCGCCGTAGGACCGCGCGATGCCGTCGGTCTGCCCGCCCGCCGGATAGGGCACGACGATGCGGATCGGCTTGTTCGGGAACGCCGCCTGCGCCCACGAAGATGACGAGCTGAAAACAGCCGGCGCCGCGAGAATTCCCGCGCCCGCAACGATGATCCCGCGCCGTGTCGGTGTACGCATGACAATTCCTCCCTGATCCCCAAGGGCTTTCCCGACCCTCGACCTTGCGCGGGACACTAATGCAGGAGGTGTGAACGCGGCAATAGCAGCGCCCGATGGGCGAAATCCCGGCGCGGCGGCCGTTCCTCCGACCGGAAGGCCGGGTTCTCGCGGATGCGCGTTGAATCGTCTACAGCACTCCCGACGCGACCATGGCGTTTGCGGCACGACGCAATCGTTGGCCTCGACCGCGATCCGATGGAACGAACGTAAGGCAGCAGGATGATCTTCTGGATCGCGTGTATCGCGGGCATCGCCGCCGCCTATCTCCTGGGCTCGATGCCCACGGGCTATCTCGCGGGCAAGCTGCTCAACGGCATCGACATCCGCGAACACGGTTCGGGCTCGACCGGCGCGACCAACGTGTTGCGCACGCTGGGCAAGGGACCGGCCCTGGCGGTGCTGCTCGTCGACGTGCTGAAAGGTGTCGCGGCGGTCGTGCTGGCGCGCTGGCTCTATCCCTGGCTGCAGGCGCCGGTGGAATGGCTGCCCTGGGCAGTCTGCCTGTGCGGCCTGGCCGTGCTGCTGGGGCACAGCCGCTCGGTCTGGCTGGGATTCACCGGCGGCAAGTCGGCGGCGACGGGCCTCGGCGTACTGGTCGCGCTGTCGTGGCCGGTCGGCGTCGGTGCGGCGGCGGTGTTCATTGCCGTGCTGGCCATCGCGCGGGTCGTGTCGCTCGGCTCGATGCTGGCGGCATTGACCGCCATCGCCATGGTCCACATCCTGCCGGAGCCGCTGCCCTACCGCCTGCTGGTGGTCGCCGGCGGCGTCTACGTGATCGCGCTCCATCGCGCCAACATCGGGCGGCTGCTCGCCGGCACCGAGCCGAAGGTGGGACGCAGCAGCCCGTGACCTTGTCATCCTGTTGCATCGCCAAGGATCTCACGCTCGCAACGCAGTCCTTTGATCGTTCCACGAAGTCCATCGCATCGCTCAGGACGACTTGATACGCCCCCGCATCACCTCGGCGACGGCCTGATCGAGATGGGACTGCAGGAACGGCTTGTTGAGGCGCGGGATGTCGGTGCTCTCACCCTCGGGCAGCTCGGCGTAGCCGGTCGCCAGCAGGATCGGCAGGTCGCGCCGCGCGCGCCTTATCTCCTCGATCAGGTGCGTGCCGGTCATCCCCGGCATCGCCTGGTCGGTGATCACGAGGTCGATCCCGGGCACGCGGGCCAGGGCCGCCAGCGCCTCGCGGCCGGAATAGGCGGTGGTGACCTCGTGGCCGAGGTCTTCCAGCATGGCGGCCGTGTTCACCAGGATCAGCGCATCGTCGTCGACCGCGAGTATATGGAGAGACGTCGCCTCGGGCGCCGGCGCGGGCTCACGCCGGTCCGACGAAACATCCCCGCCGCCGGCCACCGGGATCCACAGCGACGCGGTCGTGCCGGTACCGGGCTGGCTTTCCAATTCCAGCCCGCCGCCCAGCTGCTCGGCCAGGCCATGCACCATCGAGAGGCCGAGTCCGGTGCCCTTGCCGACGCCCTTGGTCGTGAAGAACGGCTCGGTCGCGCGGGCCAGCGTGGTCGCGTCCATGCCGTGGCCCTGGTCCCTGACCGAGAGACGCACGTAGCGGCCGGCCGGCAGCGCCAGGGACGAGGACGCTCCGGTCTCGATCTCGCGCGCCGAGATGGCGATGACGCCGCCGCGCGGCATCGCATCGCGCGCGTTGACCACGAGGTTGAGCACCGCCATCTCGAGCTGGTTGGTGTCGACGCGCACCGGGCCCAGCGTCGCCGGGCAATCGACGTCGAGCACGATCGAGGGGCCGAGCGTGTGGTCGAACAGCGCCGTCATGCCGGCCACAAGGTCGCGCACCGAGGCCAGTTCCGGGTCGAGCTCCTGGCGGCGCGCAAAGGCCAGCATGCGCTGCGTCAGGGCGGCGCCGCGGCGCGCCGCCTGCATGGCATTGTCGATCAGCCGCAGGTTCTTCTCGTCCGGCGGCAGGCGCTTGCGCACCAGTTCGAGGCTACCCATCACGGCGGTCAGCAGATTGTTGAAATCGTGCGCGACGCCGCCGGTGAGCTGGCCGATTGCCTCCATCTTCTGCGACTGGAAAAGCGCCTCGCGCGCGCGCTCCAGTTCGAGCTGGGCGTCGCGTCGCTCGGTGATGTCGCGCGTGACCTTGGCGAAACCCAGCAGAGCGCCGTCGGGTCCGCGCACCGGATCGATGACGATGCTGGCCCAGAAGCGCGTGCCGTCCTTGCGCACGCGCCAGCCCTCGTTCTCGAAGCGTCCTTCCTGCGCGGCTGTCGCCAGCGCGCGCTGCGGCACGCCGGCGGCGCGGTCCTCCCCGGTGTAGAAGCGCGAGAAGTGCTGGCCGACGATCTCCTCGGGCGCATAGCCCTTGATGCGCTGGGCGCCGGCATTCCACGTCACCACGTTGCCCTCGGGATCGAGCATGTAGATGCCGTAGTCGGTGACGCTCTGCACCAGGAGCCTGAACTCCTCCTGGCTGCGGCGCAGCTCCTCCTCGGCCGCCCGCCGCTCGGTGAGATCGCGGGTGATCTTGGCGAAGCCCCGCAGCGTGCCGTCGGGACCGCGGATCGGATCGATGACCACGTGCGCCCAGAAGCGTGTGCCGTCCTTGCGGATGCGCCAGCCCTCGCTCTCGAACTTGCCTTCGCGCAGGGCGATGTCGAGCGCGCGCGCCGGCAGCCCGCAGCGGCGATCCTCCTCGCCGTAAAAACGTGAGAAGTGGCTGCCGATGATCTCGTCCGCCGTATAGCCCTTGAAGCGCTGGGCCCCGCTGTTCCAGCTTACGACGTTGCCCGCGGGATCGAGCATGTAAATGGCATAGTCCATCACACCCTCGACGAGGAGCCGGAACGCGTTGTCGCCGGTGCCTTCGGTCGATGGCGGCAAGGTACCGGGATCGCGTGACTTCATGCCGTGGCTTCTGGCTCGAAGCCGACAACCGCCGCGAGGCGACACCGGCGCGCTGAAGACAGCGTCCGCGTCGCGCCCGGCGGCGGATGGCCCGACCAGGCCAGCCTCAGCCGCCGAGATTCGTAACGAGACTTGTGATGATCCTCGTCGCCGTGATCATCAGCAGCACGTCGTCGTCGACCCGCACATACTGATATCCCGGCGGCGGCGGCGTGAGCATCGACAGCAGCCCGCCGGGCAGCGGATAGAAGACCAGCGCGGGCGGCAGCGGCTGGCCGACGTTCCACAACTTCTTCGCCTGCCCGGGCGGCAGGCAGCCGTTGTTCTTCTTTGCGAGGCCCGGCGGGCAGTTGCCCGTCGCGAACTCGTTGCGGTAGTAGGTCTGCACCGCGCTTCGATCGCGATCGTTCACCACGACGTTAACCTGTTGCGGGCCCGTCTGCGTGTTGCCCTGACCGCGCCCCTGTCCCGGGTTCTGGCCGCCGCCCTCGTTCTGACCCTGGCTCTGGCCGTGACCCTGGCCCTGGCCCTTGCCCTTACCTTGCCCCTGGCCCTGCTCGGCGCCCTTGTCTGGCCCACCACCCTTGTCGCCACCGTTGCCCCGCCCCTGCGCCAAAGCGGGAACACTCAACGCGATGCAGAACAGGGCGACGAGCGGAAAGGCGCTGCGCATGGTGTTACCTCCGAGGTGGTGACGTGTTGGGCCGTTACTGGCCTACCCTTGTCAACGTCTCCCGGGCGGAGGGGTTCCCCTTGCCCAGAGCGGGGTCGAACTCAATGCCGGCCCCGCCCGACGCTATCGAGAGCGCGCCAGGGTGGACATCGACCTTCCGGTCGTCCTGGTGATGACCCGGGAGTGGCCGCTACGGAGCCGTGACCAATCTGTACTGCCGCTGGAAGAACGCAGAATGCAGGCCGCCGTCGGGCGGACGCGCGGAGATGTGCTGGGTGACCTGGGCGTCTTCCGAGCCGTTGCCGGCGACCATCAGCATGACGTGGTTGACCGGGATGGTCTTCAGCGTGCCGCGCTTCAGCAGTGCCTCGAAGACCACTTCCGGCGGACCCTCGGGAACGTCGATCCAGTAGCGCAGTGCCTTGAGCATGCTCTGGGTCGCGGCGTCCTGCGTGCGGTAGTCGCCGTCGACATAATGCGTGGCCAGCGTCTCGATCCGCGCGATGCAGATCGGCTCGCCGCCGGCCGCCGGATCTTCGAGGCTGTGGTCGGTGTGCAGACCGTGCGGCTCGGGGAAGACGAAACGCCCATAGGCATAATGTTCCTTGCGATAGCGCGCCGCGGGAACGAGCACGCCCATCATCTCGTCGACGTCCTCGTTGTAGAGCCGGACATACGCCGCCATGGGATCGGCCGCGCCGTCGGCAACTCTCTCAGCCCAGCTCTCGTCGACGTTGACCGTCACGACATCGTCGAACTGCCGCGCCCGTTCGTGGATCTCCTTCGCCACGGCCTCGGGAAAGCGGGCGATCGCCATCGGCAGCCGGGTATGGGCCTCGCGATCGTTGAAGGTCGCGTGCAGGCGTTCGAGCAGCGACCATTGCCCGGCGGAAAATTCCACAGGCTCCAGCAGCTTCAGCCGGGACGGCAGGGTTGCCCATGCCTCGCGAAGGGACGTCGTCATTCCTGCAGCCTAGCATCTGCAACCCTGCAGATTGACAAAAAGCGGCAGGAGTTCACGCTTGGCTCCTCTACGGGGAGGGGCACATGACGACCACCGTCTATTTCGCCACCAACAGGATCGCCAACCATCCGGCGGACCGGCCGGAGAACTACACGTTCGCCATGGTGGCGCCCGACAATCCGCTGCAGGTCACCTACGGCACCGCCTTCGTCGACAGCGCCGGGCTGACCGCCGACACCGTGGGCGCCATCCGCTCGCTGCACGATCTGCAGAAGGGCGGCTTCAGCCAGACCGCGTTCGACGACCTGGCCGAGGGCGGGCGCAACATCCTCGTCTTCGTCCACGGCTTCGCCAACAACTTCGAGAATGCGCTGACCCGCGCCGCCTTCAATCGCGAGTGGTTCTCCGCCTCCAGCCTGGGCGGCGCGGACACCGCGGTCGTCGCCTTCAGCTGGCCGTCGCGCGGCCAGTTGCTGACCATCCCCTTCCCGACCCTGCCCTACCGCTCGGACCAGCGGATGGCCGGCGGCTCGGGCCTGCCGCTGATGCGGTTCTTCGCCAACCTGCTGCCCATCCTCGAGAAGGCCCGCGCCAACGGACGGCGGACCTTCCTGCTGACCCACAGCATGGGCAACCTTGCGCTGCAGGCGGCGGTGCAGGCCTGGTTCGAGGGCGGCAACGGCGATGCCGAGATGTTCGACGAGATCTTCCTGGCGGCACCCGACATCGTCGACGATGCCTTCGACCAGGCGGTGACCAACAGCCTGGCTCCGCTCGGCCGGCTCGGAAAGCGCATCACGGTGCTCCACAACCGCCGCGACCAGGTGCTCGACAAGCTCAGCGAGACGCTCAACTTCTGCCGGCGTCTCGGCCAGGACGGGCCGCGCGGCCGCGACGACGCACTCCTGTTCCCGCCCGCCACCTACCGCATGGTCGATTGCAGCGGCTTCACCGACTACGACGACGGCTTCTCCGGCTCGCACCAGTATTACCGCCGCTCCGCCGGCGTGCGCGCCGAGATCGCGGCGCTGATGGGGGCCTGACCATTCCTCCCCCGTCACACGGGGAGGGCTATCGCCTACGAGGTAAAGGTCCCTCACTACGTTGTCAGGGCGGAGACTACTCCGCCCGCGATGACACCGTTTGTTTGATCGGCGCACTGCGCAAATCCCAACAAAATTGTCATCCCGAGCTCAACGAGGGACCTTTCACTTTCGTGGAAACGCCAACTGCTCGGGCCTTTCCAGGCCATATGCGATGGCCCCCGTCACACGGCGGAGGTGACCCCGGCGCTGTTTACGGCGCCTTAGGCCGGAGGGGGCAGGCTACAGCAAGGATCATCGCGTTGCTTTCCCCCTCCCTGCCCTCCCCCGTGTGACGGGGGAGGAGAATGAAACGCACACCTTTTCGACACACTTGCCGTCATCTTTGTCGTCATCATGCGGACCAGGCCCGTCCGTCCGTCAGGAGACACGCCATGACCGCGCCCCGCCCGTACAAGACCCACATCGGCAACCACCAGCTGCGGCCCGAGACGCTGATGCTGTCCTACGGCTACGACCCGGCGCTGTCGGAAGGCGCGGTCAAGCCGCCGGTGTTCCTGACCTCGACCTTCGTGTTCGGCTCGGCCGAGGAAGGCCGCGACTTCTTCGACTATGCGTCGGGCCGCAAGAAGCCGCCCGCGGGCAGCGCCGCCGGCCTCGTCTATTCGCGCTTCAACCATCCCAACAGCGAGATCGTCGAGGACCGGCTCGCGGTCTACGAGGGCGCCGAGACCTGCGCCCTGTTCTCCTCCGGCATGTCGGCGATCGCCACGACCCTGCTGGCCTTCGCCCGTCCCGGCGACGTGGTGCTGCACTCGCAGCCGCTCTACGGCGGCACCGAGACGCTGCTGGCGAAGACGCTGCAGGGCTTCGGCATCGCCGCGGTCGGCTTCGTCGACGGCGTGAACGAGGCCGCCATCCGCACCGCCATCGCCGAGGCGCGCGAGAAGACGGTGGGGGCGGGCCGCATCTCCGTCATCATGATCGAGACGCCGGCCAACCCGACCAACACGCTGGTCGACATCGCCCTGATGCGCCGCCTCGCCGACGAGATCGGCGCCGCCCAGGCCGGCGGCCCGCCCGTGCTGGCCTGCGACAACACCCTGCTGGGGCCGGTCTTCCAGCGCCCACTCGACCACGGCGCCGACGTCTCGGTCTATTCGCTCACCAAGTATGTCGGCGGCCATTCCGACTTGATCGCCGGCGCGGCGATGGGCAAACAGTCGGTCATGGGCCCGATCCGCGCGCTGCGCGGCAGCCTCGGCACCCAGCTCGACCCGCATTCCTGCTGGATGCTGGGCCGCTCGCTGGAGACGCTGGGCCTGCGCATGGAACGCGCCAACGCCAACGCGCGCCAGGTCGCCGAATGGCTGGCCGCGCATCCCGGCGTGGGCAAGCTCCACTATCTCGGCCTGCTGCCGGCGGGCTCGCCCGAGAAGGCGCTCTACGACCGCCAGTGCACCGGCGCCGGCTCGACCTTCTCGTTCGACATCAAGGGCGGCGAGAAGGAGGCCTTCGCCTTCCTGAACGCGCTGCAGATCTTCAAGCTCGCGGTGAGCCTCGGCGGCACCGAGTCGCTGGCCAGCCACCCCGCCGCCATGACGCACTCGGGCGTCCCGCTGGAGGTCCGCGACCGCATCGGCGTGCTCGACACGACGATCCGGCTGTCGGTGGGCATCGAGCATCCGGATGATCTGATTGCGGATCTTACGCAGGCGTTGGCGGTGGTGGTCTAACCGCCAGACGATGCCCATGGAGCGGCTCGCCTGATCAAACCGGCCTGATGCTTGCCTCGCGATTCTTCGACTTCACGAGAATGACTGAACTACACGACGTATTCGGTCACACGGTCGTTCGGCGCGTACCCTAGCGTCCCACTATCCCAGTTCCCCGCGATGAGCGGAGTGGCGGCCTCATCTTCCACGAACGAGAAGTCCGTGTTGAGCTTGTCGCAGCTGGCGTCGTGGGTTACATGTAACTAAAGCAGGAGGCTGGAGATGCCAACAGCGAGAGGCGCCAAGCCCACGCGGGTCAAGGTGCAGGAACACCGAGACCGGCTGCGGGCGCTCGGCCTGCGGCCGATCCAGATCTGGGTTCCGGACGTGCGGGCAGCGTCTTTCCGGAAGGAGGCGCATCGTCAGTCGCTGGCCGTCTCACGCAGCGCCGGGGCGCGCGAGGATCAGGCGTTCATCGACGCGGTTTCTGACTGGCAGGACGAGTGAAGCGCGGCGAAGTCTGGACCGTCTCGGGCGGCAAGGACTATGCGGGCAAGCCGCGGCCGGTCGTCATCGTGCAGGACGACAATTTCGACGCCACCGCTTCCATCACGATCTGCGCCTTCACGACGGACCCGTCTGACGCGCCGCTGTTCCGGCCGGTCGTCGAGCCGAACGAGCGCAACGGGCTGCGCTCTCCGTCCCGGCTGATGGTGGACAAGATCACCACGGTTCCGAGATCGAAAGTCGGCGAGCGGATCGGGCGGCTCGACGACGAGGACGTGCTTCGGCTCAATCAGGCCGTGATGGTCTTTCTCGGCCTTGCCGTGTCGCCGAGGTACAGCCGGACGAGGGGATAACGTTCCCTCACCTGTGCGTCGCCGCGTCCCGGGTCTTCCACAGCGACCAGGCGATGCCGGCGGCGATCAGGCCGATGGTGACGGCGAGGCTGGCGACCGGCGGGAACTTGCCCTCGCCCAGGAGGAAGTCCGAGACGAAGATCTTGGAGCCGATGAACACCAGCACCGCCGCCAGCGCGTGCTTGAGGTAGTGGAAGCGGTCGATCATGGCCGAGAGCGCGAAGTAGAGCGCGCGCAGGCCCAGAATCGCCATGATGTTCGAGGTGTAGACCACGAAGGTGTCGGTGGTGATGGCGAAGATCGCCGGTACCGAGTCCACGGCGAACACCAGGTCCGCGACGTTGATCACCACGAGGGCCAGGAACAGCGGCGTCGCGGCGCGCACCATGCGCCCGGTCCGCTCGTCGGGCTGGGTGACGAAGAAGCGGTCGCCGTGCAGTTCCTTGGTCACGCGCATGCGGCCGGAAATCCAGCGGATGGCGGCGTTGTTGGCGAGGTCCGGCTCCTGGTCGTTGGTGAAGAACATCTTGATGCCGGTCACGATCAGGAAGGCGGCGAACAGGTAGAGCACCCAGTAGGCTTCGCTGACCAGCGCGGCACCGGCGGCGATCATGAGGCCGCGCAGCACGATGACGCCGATGATGCCCCACAGCAGCGCGCGGTACTGGTACTTGGCCGGGATGGCGAAGAAGGTGAAGATCAGGCTGATGACGAAGATGTTGTCGATCGACAGCGCCTTCTCGATGAAGAAGCCGGTGAAGTACTGCATGCCGAGGTCGGCGCCCTTCTCGACCCAGACCCAGGCGCCGAAGGCCAGCGCGATCGAAATGTAGAAGGCCGACAGTTTCAGCGATTCGCCGATGCCCATCACCCGGTCCTCCTTGTGCAGGAGGCCGAGGTCGAAGGCGGTCAGCGCCGCCACCAGGGAGATGAAAGCGAGCCAGAACCAGACCGGCGTGCCGAGAAAGGAATAAAGCAGAAACTCGGTCATTCAACGGTCCGGCGCGGGCTGCGGCTCATGGTCGTGCTCCTCGGTGAGGGGGCACAATGGCCGCAGCCGGCCGATTGATGAAATAGAATTGATGTGTCATATGTGATAGTAGCAGACTATCGGTTCGCATGACCACGCTCCGTCAACTCTCCTATCTGGTGGCCTTGGCCGACTCCCGGAATTTCCGGCGCGCCGCCGACGCGGTCCACATCGCCCAGCCGACGCTCAGCCAGCAGGTGCGGGCGCTCGAGGCGCGCCTCGGGGTGACGCTGGTCGAGCGCAACGAGAGCCCGGTCCAGCTCACGCCGATCGGGCGGGACCTGGTGGCGCGCGCGCGGCGCATCCTGCTCGACGTGAAGGATGCCGAGGACATGGTCCGGCGCGCCAAGGCCGGCATCGGCGGCACCATCCGGTTCGGCGTCACGCCGACGCTGGGCCCCTACCTGATGCCGCGGATCGTGGCCTCGCTGCACCGGCGCTTTCCCGACCTGCGGCTCTATATCCGCGAAGGCATTCCCGACGAGCAGGCACGCGAGCTGGCGCGCGGCGAACTCGACATGGTGCTGTCGCCCCTGCCGGTCTCCGGCAGCGACCTGCACATCGAACCGCTGTTCCGCGAGCCGCTCCACATCGTCTGCCCGCCCGAGCATGCGCTCGGCCGGGCCGCCAGGGTGCGCCGCGGCGATCTGGCGGGCATCGGCTTCCTCAGCCTCGACCGTCGCCACCACACCCACCGCCAGGCCCGCGAAATCTGCGAGGACCTCAAGGCCACCCTGCTCGAGGACTATGAGGGAACCAGTCTCGACAGCCTGCGCCAGATGTGCGGCTCGGGCCTCGGCTTCGCCATCCTGCCGGAACTCTATCTGCGCTCGGAAGTGGGCGGCGCCGACATGGTCACGCGCCTCGCGATGGCCGGCTGGAGCGCCAGCCGCTCGATCGCCGCGGTGTGGCGGGACGGCTCGGCCTATGCCGACAGCTACGCCACCATCGCCGAAACGATCGCCGCGGAGGCGCGGACCATCCTCGCGGGGCCGGCGCTGTAGGGTCCGTCAACCAAGGGTCCCTCACTGCGTTCGGGATGACAATGGGGCCCGGGATTGGCGCTGTGCGTCGATGCAGCAATCGCTGTCATCCCGAACGAAGTGAGGGACCTTTGCCTTCTAAATCCCCTCGTTCGGGATCGCCAGGACGATGCCGCAATGCTTGCAATGGACGGCGTCGAGGTCGTGCACGAGCAGCGCGCACGAGGGACATTCGAAGCGCACCTTGTTGGGCCGGAAGATGGCCTGAAGCAGGCGCAGGAAGAGGCCGACGCCGACCACCATGATGATCACGGCGAGCAGCCGGCCGCCGGGGCCGGTCAGGGTGATATCACCGAAGCCCGTGGTCGTGAGCGTCGTGATGGTGAAGTAGAGCGCGTCGATGTAGTTGGCGATGTTAGGGTTGATATTGTGCTGGGTGACGTAGACCACCGACGTCACGATGAAGATGAAGACGCCGAGATTGACCGTGCGCTGGATGACGTCCTCATACAGGCGAAACCACTTCGAGTCGTGCCGCAGGTCGCGCAGCAGGTGGTAGGAGCGCAGCAGGCGCAGCGCCCGCGCGATGCGCAGGAACGCCAGGTTCTCGAGGAAGACCGGCAGCAGCAGGGACAGGATCACGATCAGATCCGCCGCCGAGGAAAGGGTGAACAGGTGGCGCAGCGGCCGGCGCTCCACCCACAGGCGCGCCGCGAACTCGAGCGACAGGAGGAAGCCGATGGCGAGATCGAGGGCGATCATCCACGGCTGAAGTCCGCCGAACGGCGAGACCAGGAACACGGCGATGGTGGCCAGGTCGAAGGCGACGAGGCCGTAGCGGAACCTGCGGGCCTGCCTGCCGTCGCCGAAGTAGAGTCCCTGGAGTTTTTCGCGCAAACTTTGTGGTGCCATGCCTCAAAATAGCATGGCCGCGACTGCGGGGCACCGGGCGGTCCCGCTCCGGCGGAGGGGCCGTTGAAGATGCGATGGACGCGGAGGTCCCTCAGCGCGTTCTCAGGGCGGAGATCACTCCGCCAGCGATGACACCTATGTTGCTAACTGGAACGCACGATACAGACGGTCGCGCGCTCCGATGAAATCGATGTCGTCCTGAGCAACGCGAAGGACCTGGCGGAACGACCGGAGCACTCCTGATCCAGCGCCAGATCCTTCGCGGCGCTCAGGATGACAAGGAGGTTGGCGCAGAGCGACCACGCAAAATCGGCGTCATCGCGGGCGGAGTGATCTCCGCCCCGAGAACGCAGTGAGGGACCTTTCGCTTCCGCTGAAAACACGTCCTGCGGTGCCGCGCGAAAACTACTCCGCGGCCCGGGCGTGCGGCATCGCCAGGGTCGGCCGGGCGGTGCTGAAGGAGCGCAGCACCTGGCCGGGGGGCGCGACCTTTACATAGTCCTCGCCGTCGAACACCTGGACGCCGTTGACCCACACGCCCCTGAGGCCCGGCGCGCTGCGGATCAGGCGGTTGGCCCCGGCCGGAAGGTCGGCCACGCGACGGGTCCGGCTGACATGGATGATCGCGGGATCGAACAGCATGAGGTCGGCCCAGGCGCCGGTCTCGAGGCGGCCGCGGTCGACGATGCCGTAGATGTGGGCCGGATCGCCGGTCAGCTTGCGGATGGCGTGCGGCAGGCTGAAGCGGCCGAGCTCGCGGACCCAGCGGCCCAGCAGGTGCATGGCGTAGCCGGCGTCGCAGAACAGCGTGAGATGCGCGCCGGCGTCGGACAGGCTGATCAGGTTGCCGTCGTCGGCGATCAGGTCGCCGACGCGCTGCTCGTCGACGTTGAGCAGCCGCACGATGAAGGTCGTCTCGAGGTCGTCGGCCACGCCGATGTCGAGCAGCGCGTCGACCGGATCGACGCCGCGCTCGCGCGCGATGTCCTCGATCGTGCGGCCTTCCAGCTGGGCCTGAGTAGGCGACACGGCCACTTCCATCAGGTGCCAGGTGCCGTTGAAGATGCGGCCGCCCTGGACCGGTGTGGCCAGCGACGTCTTGAAGGCGGCGCGGAAGGCGGGATCGACGAACAGCGCGCGATGATGCGCGGCGTCGCCGGCCTTGGGCCACGGCGCGATGGTCTGCAGCATGTAGGCGTTGAGCAGGCCGAAATTCATGTTGAGCGGCTGGCACGAGGCCTGGGCATAGACCGCATGGCCGCGGGTGCGGGCCTCGGCGCAGGCACGGGAGATCGCCGGCGCATGCTCGGGCCTGGTCGGATAGTCGAGCAGCGGGCAATAGATCACCGGCCGGCCGGACAGCTCCGCCAGCTCCTCCATGAAGGGGATGGTCGAACGCTGGCCGCAGGTCGCCATGGTGACGCCGTGGCCGTGCCGCGCCATCACCCGCGCCAGCGCGCGGAACTCGTCGTCGCTGGCCAGGCGCGACGGCACCGGGATGCCGCCATAGCCGTTGTGGTTCTCGAAGGTCGAGGAGCCGAGGCCGATCGCCCCCGCCGCCAGCGCCTCGTCGAACAGCGCCGACATCTTCGCGAGTTCCTCCGCCGTGGCCTCGCGCTCGGAGCCCGCGTCGCCCATCACCACGGTGCGCAGCGCCGAATGCGAGCAGAAGGACGCGACGTTGGGCGTGACGCCGCGGCGGGCGATGAAATCGAGATAGCTGGAGAAATCGTCGAACTGCCAGTCGACACCCTCGCGCAGCGCCTCCAGCGACATCGCCTCGACCTCGGAGAGGTTCTTCAGCAGCGTGTCGCGCGTGGCCGGCGTGGCCGGCGCGATGCCGAAGCCGCAATTGCCGATCACCACCGTGGTGACGCCCAGCGCCGGCGACGGCGAGGCCGTGGAATCCCAGGTGAGCTGGGCATCGTAATGGGTGTGGACGTCGATCACGCCGGGCGCCAGCACCAGGCCGGTCGCGTCCACCGTCTCGCGCGCCGGCCCGAGATCGTGGCCGATGGCGGCGATGCGGCCGTCCTTCACCGCGAGGTCGGCCTTGCGCAGCGGATTGCCGAGGCCGTCGGCGATGTCGGCATTCGTGACGATCAGATCGAACATGCAATCCTCCCGGATGGCTCGGCACTTCGCGTGCGCGCTTGGGCGCTATTGTCCGGGAGAAGCGCGCCCTTGTACCGCTTCATTTTCCGGCATTTCCGCGCCGTGGGATGAGTCCGGCGCCGAACGGAGGCGCCCCGTATTTTCCTTGGTGCCGGTCACTTGCCGTGCGAGAGGACGCGCAATCCGGTGCCGGCAGGCGTCGAAGGGCGTTCGGGAATTCGAGAGGGCGTACGTGCGAAGAATCGGCCTGCTGGCGATGGCTGGCGCATGTGTACTGGGCGCCCAGCCTGCCGGAGCCGACGACTTCCGCCGCCCGGGGACCATCTCGCAGATCGATCAGACGCTGCAGAGCGCGCTCGCCTCGCAGGGCCTGCCGCCGCGGGACGCCACGATCGTCGCCGACGTCGTCGTCGCCACAACGATGATCGTCGCCTCCATGGGCTGCAGCGGAACCACCGCCGCAGCCGCGGCCGGCGCGGCGGCCGGCGCGGCGGCCGGCGCCGCGGTCTCGCCGACAGCGGCCTTCAGTTGTCCGGTATTCGCCGGCGGGACGCTGCTACTGGGCGAGGATGGCTGCCTGTGGGGCGCCGTCTCCGGTCAGTGGACGAGCCAGGGCAGCGGCGACGCGGCCGGTACGTCCCGGGCGGCGGTGTTCCGGGCCGGCGGCCAGACGCAGGTGGCGGACGGCTGGTTCGTGGGCGGTTTCCTGGGCGTCGGCTTCGCGTCGGGCCAGGCCGGCGGCGGATACGTTTCGAACAGCGGCCAGACCTACGATGCCGGCCTCTCGCTCAAGAGGGTGCAAGGCCCGTGGCTGCTGGCCGCCGGCCTGGCCTTCGGCGCGACCGTCAACAGCCTGCAACGCGAGGCCGGCCAGATCACCGGCTCGACCGCCTCGTATGGCGGGAGCCTGCGGCTGCGCGGCGCCCACGAGCTTGCGTTCGACGGCTGGTACCTGCGCCCGCGCCTCGACCTCGAACTGCGCTATTTCAACCGGCCGGCGTTCCAGGAGTCCGGAGGGTCCGGACTGGCCATGGCGTTCGGCGGCGAGAGCACGCTTCGCCCCGCCTTCGTGCCGGCGCTCGAACTCGGCGCCAGGATCGACGCGGCCGACGGCACGATCCTGCGGCCCTATCTCGTGGCGGGCGCGACGGTCCTGCCGGACAGCAGCTCGGGTTTTCAGACCTGGTTCGTCGGCGGGCCGCTGGCGTCGCTGGGCACGTTCCAGGCGCCCCAGACCGGCCCCACCGTCCTCGCCACCGTCGAGGCCGGGCTGCAGATCTATCGCGCCCACGGCTTCGAGGCCAAGGCCGCCCACGGACCCTCGACCGGGGCGACATGGCTGAGCCAGAGCGCGACGCTGCGCGGCGCCTGGCATTTCTGACACTCACGCGCCCTCGCCTGGCCAGCGCATGCGCTACACTGGCCGAATGAAAACAAGCGACAGTCCCGACACGACGGCTCTTCACTGGCGCCGGGAGAGCGCGACACGGGCGGGACTGATCGTCGATGCGAAGGCCTATTTCGAGGTCGGCCGCAAGGCGATGCTGAAGGCCCGCAAGCGCATCATGCTGATCGGCTGGGATTTCGACGCCCGCATCGAACTCAGCGACGAGCGCCTGCCGGGCGAGCCGCGCACCCTGGGCGAGTTCGTGCTGTGGCTGGTCAAGCGCAATCCGGACCTCGAGGTCGTCCTGCTGCGCTGGAACATCGGCGCGCTGCGGGCCCTGTTCCGCGGCACCACAATCTTCACGCTGATGCGATGGATGGCGCACCCGCGCATCCACACGCGGCTCGACGGCGCCGCGACGCTGGGCGCCTCGCACCATCACAAGATCGTCGTGATCGACGACTGCGTGGCCTTCTGCGGCGGCATCGACATGACCAGCAACCGCTGGGACACGCCGCAGCATCGCGACGACGACCCGCGCCGGGTCGGCCCGAACGGCAGCCCCTATGCGCCCTGGCACGATGCGACCACCATCCTCGAAGGTCCCGTGGCGGCGGCGCTGGGCGAGCTGTCCCGCCAGCGCTGGCAGGCCGCCGGCGGCGCGGTGCTGGCCCCGGTGACCGGCGGCAGCGATTGCTGGCCCGACGGTCTCGACGCGCAGTTCCGCGACATCTCGGTGGCGATCTGCCGGTCGCGTCCCGAGGGCGACGGAGACGGGCCCATACGCGAGATCGAGGCGACGTACCTGGCGCTGATCGCGCGCGCCCGCCGCTACGTCTACGCCGAAAGCCAGTATTTCACGTCGCGCCGCATCGCCGAGGCGATCGCGCACCGGCTGGAGGAGCCCGAGGGCCCGGAGATCGTCCTGATCAATCCGTTCAGGTCACAGGGCTGGCTGGAGCCCGTCGCCATGGATACGGCCCGCGCCCGGCTCTACGAGGCGCTGCATCATCTCGACGAAAACGGGCGGTTCAGGATCTACCATCCGTTCACGCAGCAGGGCGAGCCGATCTACGTGCACGCCAAGATGACGATCGTCGACGACGAGGTGCTGCATGTCGGATCGTCCAACATGAACAACCGCTCGATGCGCCTCGATACCGAGTGCGACGTCACCATCGACGCCGCCCACCCCGGCAACGAGGGCGCCGCACCCACGATCCGCGCGATCCGCGACAGTCTGCTCGCCGAGCATCTCGGCCTCGAGGCCGGCGCCGTCGCGGCGGCGATCGACGGCAAAGGCTCGCTGATCGCCGCGATCGAGGGGCTGCGCACCGCGGGTCGATCGCTGCGTCCGTACGAAATGCCCGACCTCCACGAAGTCGAGACATGGCTGGCCGACAATCAGGTGCTCGACCCCGAGGGGCCCGAAGAGATCTTCGAAGCCACGACCAAGGGCGGCCTGCTGGGCGGCCTGCGCCGCCGCCTGCGCGCGCGTGCGGTGCGGCTCAGGCTCAGGCTCAGGCTCAGGCGCCGGCTGGGCAGGACCGCGGGCTGAAGGCTGCCCGGTCCCGCCGGACCGGACCTCAGCTTTCCCGACTCCCCGGACGCTTGAGCCGTTGGAACGGCCGCCGCAGCAGTGCCGGGAAGCTGCCGCGCATCTTCTCGAAGGCGACGTAGAGGCCGGGGATCACGAAGATGCCGAGGCAGGAGGCCGCCACCATGCCGCCGAACACGGCGGTACCGACGGCGCGCTGGGTCGCGGCCCCGGCGCCCGAGGCGATCACCAGGGGCACGAGGCCCAGGATGAAAGCGAAGGAGGTCATCATCACGGCGCGGAAGCGCAGCCCGGCGGCGGTGGTCGCCGCCGTCACCGGATCGCTGCCGCCCGCCCGCTCGTGCATGGCGACCTCGATCACCAGGATGGCGTTCTTGGCCGCCAGCGCGATCAGGACGACGATGCCGATCTGGGCATAGATGTTGTTGGCGAGGCCGGTGAGCCAGAGCGCGGCCAGGGCCCCGAACAGGCCCACGATCACCGACAGCAGCGCCGCCACCGGCAGCGCCAGGCTCTCGTAGAGGCCGACCAGGAACAGGTAGGCGAACAGCACGGCGAGAGCCAGCACGAAGCCGGTCTGGCTGCCCGCCTCCTTCTCCTGCTGCGCGGTGCCCGCCCACTGGTAGGCGTAGGCGGGCGGCAGGTTGGCGCGCGCCACCCGCTCCATCGCCGCGATCGCCTCGCCCGAGGAAAAGCCCGGCGCCGCCGCGCCGTTCAGCATCACCGAGCGCAGGTTGTTGTAGCGGTTGATGGTGGCGGGCGCGGTGGTGAGTTCGAGCGTCGCCATCGCCTGCAGCGGCACCAGCTTGCCGCTCGACGAGCGCACGCGCACGCGGTTGACGTCCTCGATGGTGCGGCGGTCGGCGGCATCGGCCTGCACGCGCACCGTCCAGGTGCGGCCGAACATGTTGAAGTTGTTGACGTTGCGGCTGCCCATCGCGGTCTGCAGGGCGGCGAAGATGTCGGGGATGGCGACGCCCAGCGTCTCGGCGCGGTCGCGGTCGAGTTCGAGCCGGATCTGCGGCGTCGAGGCGCTGTAGGTGGTGAACACGCCGGCCAGCTCGGGCGCGCTCTGGGCCGCGTTCAGCACGCCGCGCGCCACCGCCACGATCTCCTCCGGCGGCGCGCCCGTCAGGCTCTGGATCTCGAACTCGAAGCCCGACGAGTTGCCGAGGCCGGCGATCGGCGGCGGGTTGAAGGCATAGATGTTGGCCACGGCGACGCGCTCGAACGCCTTGTTGAGCCGCTCCAGCACGGCGAAGGCCGACAGGTCGTGCCCGGGGCGATCGGCATAGGGCTTCAGCGAGACGATCATCATCGCCCGGTTGGGCAGGTTGAGCCCGTCGAGCAGGCTGGTGCCGCTCACGGTGAAGAAGTTCTGCAGCCACGGCTGGCCCGCCAGCATGTTCTCGACCTGCATCACCGCCTCCAGCGTGCGGCTGGTCGAGGCGGCGTCGGGCAGCTGGATCTCGGCCATGAAGGACGACTGGTCCTCCTCGGGCAGGAAGCCGGTGGGCACCAGGCGCAGCAGTCCGCCGGTGGCCAGCGCGAACAGCGCGACCAGGCCGACCGCCAGCACGCTGCGCCGGATCAGCGGCCCGGCCAGCCGCAGGTAGCCGTTGCGCGTGGCATCGATGCCGCGCTGGACGCGGGCCATCAGGCCGCGCGGTGCGCCGCGATGGCTGAGCAGCAGGGCGCACAGGGCCGGCGAGAGCGTCAGCGCGTTGATCGCCGAGATCACCATGGCGACCGAGATCGTGAGCGCGAACTGCTGGTAGAGCTTGCCGGCGATGCCCGGCATGAAGGCCGTCGGGATGAACACCGAGAGCAGCACCAGGGTGATGGCGATGATCGGTCCCGTGACCTCGGCCATCGCCTTTTCGGTCGCCTCGGCCGGCGTGAGATGGGGCTCCTTCTCCAAGGTGTGCTCGACTGCCTCGACCACGACGATGGCGTCGTCGACCACGATGCCGATCGCCAGCACCAGCGCCAGCAGCGACACGGTGTTGAGCGAGAAGCCCAGCATCTGCATCACCGCGAAGGTGCCGATCAGCGCCACCGGCACCGCGATGATGGGGATCAGCGTCGCCCGCAGGCTGCCCAGGAACAGGAAGACCACGATGGCCACCAGGACGAAGGCCTCGATCAGCGTCTTCACCACGCTGTGGATCGTCGCCTCGACGAACACGGTGGTGTCGTACATCACCTCGAAGGCGACGTCCTCGGGCAGGCGGTCCTCGAGGTCCTTCAGGACCTGGCGCACGCCCTCGGCGGTGGCCAGCGCATTGGCGCCGGCCAGCTGGTAGATGTTGATGCCGGCCGCTGGCTTGCCGTTGTAGCGCGTGGTGACGTCGGCGTTGGCCGAGCCCAGCTCGACCCTGCCGATGTCGCGGATCCGCAGCAGCGCGCCGTCCGGCGTGGCGCGCACGCTGATGTTGCCGAACTCCTCGGCCGAGGTGAGCCGGCCCTTGGCCGTGATGTTGAGCTGGAAGTCGACGCCTTCGAGCAGCGGTGCGGCGCCGACCCGGCCGACGGCGGCCTGCATGTTCTTGGCCTCGATCGCCTTCACCACGTCCTGAGACGTGATGCCGAGGCTCGACATGCGGTCGAGGTCGAGCCACACGCGCATGGCGTAGTCGAGCCCGCCGAACAGGCCGGCCGAGCCGACGCCCGGCACGCGCTGCATGGCGTCGATCACGTTGATGGTGGCGAAGTTCGACAGGAACAGCGCGTCGCGGGTGCCCTTGGGCGAATAGACCGCGACCACCTGGAGGAGCGCCGAGGACTGCTTCCTGACCAGCACGCCGTTGCGCTGCACCTCGTCGGGCAGCTGCGGCATGGCGCGGCTGATGCGGCTGTTGACGTTGACCGTATGGTCCTGCGGGTTCGAGCCGACCTTGAAATAGACGCTGAGGCTGTAGCTGCCGTCGCTGCCCGAGGTCGACTTCATCGAGATCATGTTCTCGACGCCGTTGACGTTGCGCTCGATGATCTGCGCCACGCTCTCCTCGACCACCTGGGCCGAGGCACCGGCATAGCTGGTCGTGACGGTCACTTCCGGCGGCACGATGTTGGGGAACTGCGCGACCGGCAGGCTGCCCAGCGCCAGCAGGCCCGCGATGACCATGATCGCGGAGACGACGAAGGCGAGCCGCGGGCGGCGGATGAAGACGGAGGCGATGCCCATGGGATCAGCGCTTCGGCTGTCCGGCGGCGGCCGGCGCCGGTTGCGCCTCGACCGCCATGCCGGCGCGCACCCGCTGCTGGCCCTGCACGATGACCCTGTCGCCTTCCTTGAGGCCGCTCGCCACGGCGATCATGCCGTCGCGCACGAATTCGATGGTGATGCGGCGCTGCTCGACGACGCCCTTGCCGTCGACGACGTAGACATAGGGGCCGGTCTGGTCGATGGCCATCGCCGGCTGCGGCACCACCATGGTCTTGGCCGGCTCGTTGCCCTCGACGATCACGCGCACGGTCTGGCCGTCGGTCAGCAGCTCGTCGGCATTGTCGAACACCGCGCGCGCCATCTGGCCGTCGGTGTTGGGATCGACCGCGACGTCGATGAAGTCGACCTTGCCCTTCTCAGGGTACAGCTTGCCGTCGGCCAGGCGCAGCCGGACGGCCAGCGGCTCGCCGGCGCGCAGGTCGCGGCGGACGTTCAGCAGGTCCGCCTGGGAGACCGAGAACAGGGCGCGGATCTGTCGCTCGTTCACGATGGTGGCGAGCACGCCCGACTCCGGCCCGACGATGTTGCCGGGCGAGACGGCGGCGCGGCCGATCAGGCCGGCGATCGGCGAGGCGATCCTGGTGTAGGAAAGCTGCAGCTCGGCATCCTCGAGCTGCGCCTCGGCATCGTCGAGCGTGGCCTTGGCCTGCAGCTGCTCGGCCAGCCGCTGGTCGTAGGAGACCTGCGAGACGTTGTTGGTGCGCAGCAGCTCGGCCGCCCGCTTGAGCTGCGCCTCGAAATTGATCAGCGCCGCCTGCGCGCCGTCGCGCAGCGCCCGTTTCTGATTCACGGCGATGCGGTAGGGCGTCGGGTCGATGGTGAACAGGAGCTGGCCTTCCGCCACCTTGGCGCCGTCGGCGAATTCGCGCTTGCCGAGCACGCCCTTGACGCGCGCGCGCAGCTCGACCTTGTCGAACACGGCGAGGCGACCGACATATTCCGACTGCGGCGCCAGCGACCGCAGCTCGACCGGACGCACCAGCACGACCGGCGGCGCATTGTCGGCGGGCCTGGTCTGGGCCCCGACTGGCAGAACGCAGGCGAGCGCGAGAAGCAGGCCGGGCGCCAGTCGCCGCAGGCCGAGGGACAGGTGTCGAACACCGCGCGGCCCAAATCTCATCTCTCAACTCCGGATATTTGTCGAAGCCGTCGCCGAGCCGGCCTCTGGGCGTCGTAAGCCTAACGGCCGCAGCGTACAAGCTGCATGAAGTCTTCAGTAACCTTTCGAGTCGATCGAGATCAAGCGAGACGAACGGACAGTAGTGGGTCAGTTTGAAGAATGTCGGTTCAGATAGTTGCGAGTGACGAGCTCGCGGAAGCCCAACATTCGTTCTCTCAAAGTACCTTCGTTCTGTTGTATCAGAGCAATGACGTATTCTTTGCCCTCTTGGCGACCCACTTCATACTTCAAATGGTGAGGATGAGATGGCTCGTTCACCTCACCAAAGGCCTTCATGAGAATATCCACGCTACGGGGGACAAGCTTGTCGTATGTTGCCTTCGAGCTTGCCGGGTCGCTGGAGCCGGGGTGTGTCTTCGAAGGGATGCGGTGGAGTTCGAACCTGGTTCAACACATGAACTGGTGCAACCGGACGCCCGCAAACCGGCACGAAGTGGAAGACGCCGCACGCCGCAAGGAACTAGCGGCATGCAAGGTGACGTCGAAGTAGCTCACGCGGGTGCCTGCGGTGAAGCCGGCGTCTTCGGCCACGCGATCATCCGGCCCGGACCGTTAAGGCGGAAGATCAGGAATCCCACGATGGCCAAGTTGGCGATGTTGAACGCCACGCCCGAGGCAAACGCGGGCGCGTAGTAGCCGTAGTGATCGTAGAGGATGCCGGCGAACCAGCTTCCGACGGCCATGCCGCTCATCGCGGTGAAGAGCGTCAGCGGGATGCGCCATGAGGCTTCGGACGACGGGTAGAGGTCGCGGATCGCCACGGCGTAGGACGGGATGATGCCGGCGAAGCCCAGGCCGAACGCCGCCGAGATGGCGAACAGGCCGGCCTCGCTTTCGGTGAACGAGAAGGCCGCAATTGTGATGGCCTGGAACACCGAGCCGGTCATCACCGTGCGCAGGCCGCCGATCCGGTCGGCCAGCGCGCCCCACGCCTGCCGCGCCAGGAAGGCGGCGGCAAGCATGATCGACAGCATGGTGGCGCTGCGCGTCGGGCTGACGCCCATGTCGCTGCAGAACGCGACCAGGTGCGCCTGCGGGATCGCCATCGGCATGCAGCAGCAGAAGCCCGCGATGCAGATCAGCAACTGCGCCACGTTGGGATGCAGGCCGGCGACCAGTCGCTTGCCGGGCGGTGTCGTGGCGGTGGCGACGGCGTTTGCCGTCGTGACGGCGGGCGCCTCGACGGGTGGCAACGGCGCGGGCTTCAAGAAGAACGTTGCCGGCAGGATCAGCACCAGCACGACGCCGGCATAGGCCAGCATCACCGACTGCCAGCCCCACGAGCTGATGCCGGCCTCGAAGAGGGTCGGCCACAGGACGCCGGCGACATATTGCCCGGACGAGATCAGCGCGATAGCGGTGCCGCGGCGGCGGTCGAACCAGCGGCTGACATAGATGAGCAGCGGCGGGTAGACGCCGCCATTGCCCAAAAGGCCGATCATCAGCCCGTGGCCGATATAGAGCGCCCACAACGTGCCGTGCGACGACAGCGCCAGCCCACCCGCGATCATGCACGCGCCGATCGCCACGGTGGCGCGCACGCCGATCCGATCGGCCAGCCAGCCCATCAGGATGCCGCCCGCGCCGGTGCCGACCCAGGCGAGCGAACCCGCCAGCACCAGCACCGAGCGCTCTGTGCCCAGCGCCTCCTGCATCGGCTTCAGGCCGACGACGATCAGCAGCGGCGAGCCGAACGAGATGGAGAGGATCGCCAGCGTAAGCCACGCCGCCCGCCACGAGCGCGGGCTCTCGATGCTGCCGGTTTTGGGCGCGCCGCCGTGGGGCGAGGTTCCGCCTCCATCCATGTCGCTTCCCCCCACACACACTTCTCATTGGCGCCTGGGACTCCCGGGGCGCGGCCAGCATACTCTGCGGGGCCGCGGGAATTGGCTACGGCGTCGACTGCATGGCCGATAGACTGCCGTTGCTCACCCCGGGAAAGCCTCTCAAAGGAGCCTGACACGTGGCGGTAAAGCGAATCGTGGCGAACATTCCCGCTCCAGGCGGCCTCGACGGCGCCAGGGCGTTCTATCGCGACATCCTCGGGATGGGTGTGGCGATGGACCTCGGCTGGATCGTCACCTTCGCCGCGCCGGTCAACGCGGCGCCTCAAGTCAGCATCGCCACCGAAGGTGGCTCCGGCACGCCGGTCCCTGATCTCTCCATCGAGGTCGACGATCTCGACGAAGTCCATGCCAAGGTGGTGAAGGCCGGACTCGCGATCGAGTATGGGCCGGTCGCGGAGACATGGGGCGTGCGCCGCTTCTACGTGCGTGATCCGTTCGGCCGCCTGGTGAACATCCTGAGCCACGGTTGAGCGATCAACAGTCGGCCACCGCAGGCCTGATCGTGCGTTACGTGCCGGCGGGCTACCTGATCGCCACCTTCCTGTGGCGGGTGTCCGCACCGGCCCACGAATACCCCGGCCGCTTCTCGACCTATCTGGAGATGACCATCGATGCGCTGGTGATCGCCGGTGTGATCGCACTCCGGTCGCATGTGCGGAAGCCACTCTTCTGGCTGGCGATCGCCGCCGGCATCGGCCTGTTCGCGAGCCGCCTAAATGGCGACGCCAGCTGGTGGACCGGCCACCTCTTCCATTCGCTGTCGCCGAGATGAACCGTAGAGGTTGCGCCGTCACCTCGCCGTGAGACGGGCAGTAGCGCTGCCGACGATGCCTCCGCCGATGAGGCCAGCCATCATGATCAGGTAGCGGTCGAGGGTCGTGCCGAAATAGGCGTATTCGAAGACGGCGTACGCGCCGACCGCCATGCCGACGAACCCGCCGACGATAGCCCAGCGGTGCGACCGTGGCCGCTCACTCCACTTGACGCGCATCGACACCTCCCCTTCGATGTCTTTGCATCAGACCTCGACAGCCGATAGTTGTCACTCGCCATGACAGATACCCCCCTTCCGACCTTCGACGAGTTACCCGTACCGCTGGCGCTGGGTTCGACCTTCTTCCAGGCGGCGATCGAGCAGGTGCGAAAGTTTGCCTATGCGGTCGAGGACGAGAGCGGCTGGCTGATCCGGGATCCGGCGAATGGGCTGACGGAGGCGCTGGTCCACCCGCAGTTTCTGTCGACGTACATGTGGTGGCCCTCGGGCTTCTATCTGCGCGCGCCGGGGGAGATCGGGCATTTCGGCATGTTCCGTCAGCGCTACGGCCATCTGATCGGCACGCCGTTCCTGCACGGCAAGACGTCGGCGCGCTTCCTGCGCGCCTTTCGGCTTGGCCAAGAGATCCGCGCCGACGTCGCGGTGACGGAGAAGGTTCGCAAGCGCGGGCGCGACTTCATCACCATGCGCGCGTCGTTCTTCGACGCGGACGGGCAGGCGCTCGCGGTGTTTGATCATAATTGCGCCATCCGCAGCGGCAGCGTGCAGCGTGCGTCGGCTCCCTCACCGGCGCCGGTCTTAGCACCCGCGAATCCCCTGCCGCCGCGCCGCATAGAGATGTCGCTCGAGAAGTCGCGCCTGTTCAGCCTGCCCGCCGAGAACTATCACACGCACGACCGGCTGGCGCAGGCGCTGGGCGCGCGGGTGGCGATCCCGGCGGCGATGATGTCCTTCGCCTACCTCTCGCGCTTCGCCGAGGACGTCTTCGGCGCGGCCTGGATCTCGCGCGGACAGATCGACGCGGTGTTCACGCGCATGCTCCAGCGCGACGACGTGCTGAGCGTCGAAGGCCACCGGCAGGACGACGCCGCCGATGCCCTGAGCCTGACTATATATAATGCCCGGCGAGAGCCCGTTGCCGTGGCCACGGCGCGTCTGCTCGACCCGCCTTGAGCGACCGCTTCAGCCCTCCGTCGAACGGCCAGGTCGTGGCGCGGAAGCCTTTGGCCGAACGCTCGACACAACGATCGCCACGAGGGCGAAGGCGGCCAGCACCAGCAGGCTGCCGGCCACCGCTTCGACGAAGTCCGGTCCCATGCGGTCGGCAGCGCCGGACAGGCCGAGACGCCACGACAGCATCGAGGAGGCCGCCGAGACGCCGAGGCAGCTTCCCAGGACCCGGCCGAGATTGACCAGCCCGCCGGCCGACGAGGCATGGGCCTTGGGGGCGGCATCGATGGTGGCGTGGCTGTTGGGCGCCAGGAACAGGCCCAGCCCCGCGCCGAACAAAGCGAGCGTGACGAGACGCACCACCAGCCTGTCGGGCCCGAAGCCGATGGCGACGAGACCGAGGACCGCCGCCAGGCACAGCGCCATGCCGGCCGCGCAGACCCGCCGCGCCGTGAAGCGTTCGCCCAGCCGCGCGCCGAACGGCGCGACCAGCCCCAGCAGGATGGGAATGGTGGCGAGCTTCAGCCCCGCCACATGCGCGCTGTTCTCGAGCCCCTTCACCAGGGCGAAGGACATCAGGAACAGCATCCCGTAAAGCAGCGCGTAGCCCATCATCACGCCGATGAAACCCGCCGAGAAGTCGCGTGAGCGGAACAGTTCGATGTCGACGACCGGCCAGCGAGTCTTCTTTTCTCGCCGCAGGAACAGCACCAGGAACAGGACCGACGCGGCGACGCAGGCCAGCATTGCCGGCGAAGCGAGCGGCCAGACGGAGACCTGCGTCAGGGCGAGCACGCCCAGCCCGACCGCCGGCACCATCACCAAGGCCAGCAGGCCGAACGGCACCGCCGCCCAGAAGATCCAGCGCCAGCCCAGCAGTTCGAGCAGGAAGCCGCCGACGATCGGCCCGGTGCTGACGCCCACCGCCTGCGCGGTGGTGAACCAGCCGATGGCGTGCGGCCGCTTGTCCGCCGGCACCGCGGTCACCAGGATCGTCATGCTGTTGGCGCCCAGCAGCCCGCCGCCCACGCCCTGCAACGCCCGCAGTGCCACCAGCTGTTCCAGCGTCTCCGCCCAGCCGCAGAGCAGCGAGGCCACGGTGAACAGCGCGAACCCCACGAGATAGGGCAGCTTGCGCCCCATCATTTCCGAGAGCCGGCCCGACACCGCGAGGCTCGCGGCAAAGGCCAGCAGGTAGGCGATGGCGACCCAGCGCACCTCGTCGACCCGGACCTCGAAGGCCTCCGCCAGCCGCGGAAGTGCCAGCTGCACGATGCTGGCATCGAGCTGCCCGATGAACGCGCCGGCACAGGTGACCCCGACGACCAGCCCCGGATGGATGGACATTCGTTCGAGGGCGCGCAGCGGCGGCGGTTCGAGGGAGCGCATGGTCGCACCGTGTGTAGCCGCCCAACGCCCCTCGACGGAAGAAGCCGTGTCGCCGCAACGGCCATCCGGCGGGCGGAACTCTGCCGCGCGCGCCGATTGCAGCCCGCTCTCCCGGTCGATAGCACTTACCGGCAAGAACCAACGCGCCACCGGCCTCGCCGGCAGAGAAAGCGGAAATGGACAGAGGAAACGCACCCTGATGTCGCCCGAAATGAAGGGGGGCATTCGGCGACAGGCCGTCATCATCGTGGCGACGCTGGCGACCGCCTATGTCGCCAGCCATTTCTTCCGCGCGGCCAACGTCACGATCGGCCTCGACCTGATGCGCGACCTCGGCATCGGGCCGGAGGCGCTGGGCGCGCTGACGGGCGCCTTCTTCTTCGGCTTCTCGGCGATGCAGATCCCCTGCGGCTTCCTGTTCGACCGCTACGGGCCGCGCCGCACCGTGACCGGCCTGCTGGTGGTCGCCGTGATCGGGGCGACGCTGTTCACCCTGGCGCCGGGCTGGCCGCAGCTGCTCGCCGGCCGGGCGCTGATGGGCGCCGGCTTCGGCGTCATGCTGATCGGCAGCATGGTGGTGATCTCGCGCTGGTTTCCACCCGACCGCTTCGCCACCCTGGCCGGCATCGTGCTGTCGGTCGGCCTGCTGGGCAATCTGCTGGCCACCACGCCGCTCGCCTGGGGCACCGAGATGATCGGCTGGCGCGGCGTATTCGCGATCATGGTGGCCTTCACCGCGCTGGCGGCGCTCGGCGTGTGGCTGGTCGTGCGCGACGCGCCGCCCGGCCACCCGTTCCTCGCGCGCAAGACGGAGACGCCGGCCGAGATGATGCGCGGGCTGGGCGAGGTGTTGAAGAACCCGCAGCTCCGTTTCATCCTGGCGCTCAATTTCTGCAACTACGCCTGCACCTTCACCGTGCAGGGCCTGTGGGGCGGCCCGTTCCTGCGCGAGGTCCACGGGCTGACGCGCGTCGAGTCGGGCAACGTGCTGCTGGTCGCGGTGATCGCCTACCAGATCGGCATGCTGACCATCAGCCCGCTCGACCGCGTGTTCGACACCCGCAAGCGCATCGCCATCGCCGGCACGCTGCTGATCACCGCCCTTCTGGCGACGCTGGCGCTGTGGGCCGGCGCGCCGCTGTGGGTCGCGATGGCTGCGATCATCGGCATCGGCTTCCTCAGCGCCTCCAGCACCATGGTGATGACGCACGGCCGCGGCACCTTCCCCGACCGGCTGATCGGCCGAGGCATCGCCACCATGAACACCAGCGTCATGCTGGGCGTCGCCTGCATGCAGACATTGTCGGGCGTCATCGTCGGTGCGTTCGATCCCCTGCCCGACGGTGCCCGCTCCGAGGAGGCCTATCGCACCCTGTTCGGCTTCATGGTCGTGGTGCTGCTGGTGGCGGTGGCGATCTACAGCCGCTCCACCGACGTCCGCCCCAGCGACGAGCTGCGCGCCCGGCAGGCGGCTCTGAAGTAGCTACACCAGGCCCAGCCCCATGCCGCCGTCGACGCGCAGGATCTCGCCCGTGATGAACTGGGCCTCGTCGGAGGCCAGGAACAGGGCGGCGTGGGCGGTGTCGTGGCCGGTGCCCATCTTGCCGCGCAGCGGCACCATGGCATTGCGCTGGGTGCGGACGTCTTCCGTCGAGCGGCCGGTCGCCTGGGCGATCCCCGAAATCGCCATCGGCGTATCCATGAAGCCCATCATGATGGCGTTGGCGCGGATGCCGTAGCGGGCGTTGGACTGGGCCACGTGGGTCGTGAGCCGATTCACGGCCGCCTTGGAGACTTCGTAGGCCATCTGCGTCGCGCCGCTGGTTGCCGCCAGCGAGGAGATGTTGACGATCGCGCCGTTCTTCTGCGCCCGCATCACCGGGATGGCCGCCTTGATGGTCTGCCACATGCCCTTCAGGTTCACGTCGAGGATGCGGTCGAGCACCTCTTCCTCGATGCGATGGGCCGGCGCGTCGCCGCCGCCGCCGATGCCGACATTGTTGATCAGGATGTCGAGGCGGCCGTAGCGGCTCACCGCCAGTTTGACGATGCGGGCGCAATCCTCGGCGACCGTGATGTCGGCCTCCATCGACGAAACGGTGGCACTGGTGGACGAGATCTCCCTGGCCGTCTTCTCGGCGCGCTCGCCGCTCCGGTCGACGCAGAGAACCGTCGCGCCTTCGCGGGCGAGCAGTCCGGCGATGGCCGCACCATTGCCGATCGTGTCGCCCGGAGTCTGTCCGGCGCCGACGACGACGGCGATCTTTCCTTCAACGCGCTTTGACATGTCTCATTCCTCTGAAAAAGCCGGTGCCGGTGCCGCCATCGCCGTCTGCGATGTCATCGCGATCGGAGCGTTTGCTCCTTACGATATCTCCGGTGCGTTACGCCGGTTCGCGATAGGGCATGTCGCCCAGATAGTTTTTCTTGCCGACCGGAACGCCATTGTGGCGCAGGATCGCGTAGGTCGTCGTGACGTGGAAGTAGAAATTAGGAATGACGTGCTGGACGAGGAATTCCTCGCCCGAGAGCGACTTGCCGTTCCAGCGCGGCTGGGTAATGCGCCGCTCGGCCGCCCCGGCGAACGACTGCGCGGTAAATCCCTGCAGATAGGCGACGGTGCTTTCGATGCGCGCCTTGATCTCGGCCATCGTCGCTTCGGTATCGGCCTGCGCGGGTGCGTCCTTCTCCGTGTCCGCCAGACGCGCGGCGCCGAGCTTGGCGGTGTCGCAGGCGATCTGGATTTGCTTGATCAGGTTGAACTGATCGGGCGACAGACGCGCCTGCAGCAGGATGGCGACATCGAACTTCTTCTCGCCGGCGTACTTCTCGGCCTCGTTCAGGATGGAAACGAGATTGCCCAGCATCTTGCTGAACTGGCGGACGACGAGCGTATGGATCATGCGAACCTCGGGTGGGGATGGTGGAAGTGATCGAAGGGGCCTACGCGATTCCATCGACCGCCGCCATACCCACGCGGCACTACCGAGCCCGGCGACGCATGGTTCTGAGACCCGGCTGCCCAGACATGGACAACAATCATGCCTTGCAATCCCTGAAAGAGGCACGACCTGCCTACCATGGTGAACATCCCTCCCGTAGCCGGTAAGAGCGCCCGTGACACGCACAGTGCGAACCTGTCGACCCTGATCGAGCGGAACTGGTTCGCCCGCGAGAGCTATTTCATTCGAAAACTCGCCGACGATCGGCTCAGGGATCAGGGGCTCGATACGCGCGAGTCGCATGAACTGGCCAGACGGGCGGAACGAGCCTGGGCTCAGGCCGACTCAAATCTCAAAGCTCACATCAAGGCACCCTAGCCTTCTTTCAGGCAGGCAGTGGGCCTCAGAGGCTGGCTGGAAATGAATCGAATCGATTCAAGCACTTGCGTCATCCTGAGAGGCTGACCGGAAATGAATTGAATCGTTTCAAGCACTTACCTCATCCTTCGAGACGCGCCGCCCCTCGAGTACCTCGGGATAAACTCCACGGCGCGTCTGGAACGAAGGGCAACAGGCAAGGTGCGCGTTCCCACCCCAGCGCGGAGGTTACTCCGCGCGACGAGACGCATCGCTGCGCGATGCTCCTCAGGGTGAGGCTATCGGGCCCGTTCATAGCCTGCTGTTTTAGCTGCATTCATTTCCGGTCAAACTCTCAGGCTGCCGACCAGACAGCGAGTTCGTAGCCGTCGAGGTCCATGAAGTGAAAGCGGTGGCCGCCGGGAAACGGATAGGCCGGCCGGACGATCCTGGCGCCCGCCTGTTCGAGCCGGTGCTGGGCGGCATCGAGGTCGATGGCATATACGATCACCAGCGGTCCACCCTGAGCGCTTGCGGCATTCTCGGACGTCCTGAGCGCAAAACCGCCCGTCAGTCGGCCATCGCCGAACTCGCAGTATTGCGGGCCGTAATCCTTGAACGTCCATCCGAATGCCTTCCCATAGAAGTCGCGCGAACGTCCGATGTCCGCCACGGCAAACTCGACATAGTCGATGCGCTGATCGTTGGTTGGCTCGGTCATGATCGATTCCCTTGATGGCTGGAGTCAGTCCCGCAGTGCCTTCAGCATCTCCACGTGCTCGGTCAGATTGCGGTGGAAATGCGCGATGGCCTGCTCGTAGTGGCCGAAGGTGAAGTGCGTGTTGGCGCCGGACGCCAGGCCGAGCTGGATCTCACGGGCGGCGTGGCGGTCTTCCAGGATGCCGCTTTCCTGTACGAAGTTGGCGTCCTTGCGCGCCTGCTCGATGTCGAGCGGCTTGCCGTTCTTGATACGCGGCGCGAGCTGGTAGACGACCCAGTGCGTCTCCGACGGCGACACCGGCTCGAGGATGATCAGGATCGCGTGACTCGACAGCACGCTGACATGGGTGTTGGGAAAGAGCTGGTGGACGTCGGTGATGCGGCCCTGCGTGCTCCACTCCTCGCGCGGCACGGTGCGCAGCTTCTCGATGCGACGGAACGGAAAGACGATGCGCGGATTGCGGCCGTGCAGCTCGACCACGTTCAGATTGTCGTAGCCGTAGGGGAAGAACGACTGATTGTGCAGCGCCTTGATGTGGTAGCCCTCCATCGAGGTCTCGCCCAACACCTTCCAGTTGGCCTTGTCGTCGAACTCGATCTTGTTGAACAGCACGTAATCGTCGGTCAGCACCTCGGGCAGGTCGCCCAGCGCGCCTTCCGACAGCGGCTCGTCCTGCGTCACGAAGACGATGCCGTTCTTTTCCTGCACCGCAGCCACCGGCACCAGCCCGTGCGCCGCCTTGTCGAGACCGGGGAACCCGTCCTCGCCCGGGATGTGGCGCAGCGAGCCATCGAGCCCGTAGGTCCAGGCATGATACGGGCAGGCGAAGGCACGCTTGCAGCCCTCGCCCTCCTCCAGCTTCATGCCGCGATGACGGCAGGCGTTGCGAAAGCCGCGCACCACGCCGTCCAACCCGCGCACCACCAGCAGCGGCGTGCCGACCGTCGTGCGCGCGATGTAGGAGCCGGGCTCGGGCAGCGCGGCCGAGGGGCAGAAGGCCATCGGCACGCGCCGCAGAACCTCGATCTCGGCCGCGAACCGCTCGGCCGAATGATAGTGCTCGACCGGCTCGCGCCAGACCACCGTACCCTTGTCCGTCGTCTTGCGGTCGATGTGCGCCAGGATACGGTCGATCAGGTCGGTTTCGTTCAGCAGCGCGGCCATTCTTCGTCCTCTGCAAGCGGGCTGGCCGATACTATGTCCCGCGCCTTCGACGACGCAACAAACCGAGCCGCGCAGCGAGACCGCGGAAGACGTCGTGTATGCCGGACGGGCGCCGCGCCTGCCAACCTGCTATCAGGTGGAATGCTGGATCGTTCGTACCTGTTCATCTGCGTGTTTGCGCTGGTCGCGATGTTCGGTGGCGGACTGATCGGGCTCTACATTGCCCGTGCCCTGCCCCAGCACCATCTGACCAAGGAATCGGGCGCGGTGGTCAAGCTGGCGGCGGCCATCGTCGCGTCGCTGACCTCCCTGGTGCTGGCGCTCATGCTGTCGACGGCGAATGGCGCCTACTCGGTGAATGCCGGCATCGTGACCAAGCTCGGCTCCGACATCATCCAGCTCGATCACATGCTGCGCGCCTACGGGCCGGGGGCCGACCGGGCGCGCGCCGATCTGCTTGCCTATGCGAGCCACAAGCGTGAGGAGTTGTTCCCCGCCGTGCCGCCGCCGCGCGTCGACGCGCGCGACAGCGCCGATATTCTCGACCGACTGCTCGACTCGATCCTGTCGCTCTCCCTGCCCGATCGACGGCACTCGGCGCTGGCCACGCAGGCGCTGAGTATCACCAACCAGATCTACGCCGAGCGCTGGCTGCTGTGGGAGAATCCCGGCACGACGGTGCCGACCCAGTTCCTGTTCGTGCTGATCTTCTGGCTGTTCCTGGTCTTCCTGAGCTTCGGCGTGTTCGCCCCGCCCAATCTCACCGTGATAGCGGCACTCTTCCTCTCCTCGGTCGCCGTCACCGGCGCGATCTTCCTGATCCTCCAGCTCGGCGACCCCATGCATCACAGCTGGTTGCAGGTCTCCAGCGAGCCTCTGCAGCGTGCATTGAACGAGATCAGCCGGCCGTAGCCGCACCGCATCGGCCTGCGAGGGTGCCAACGCGCGATTGCGCCGTTCTGCGCGGATCAACCGAGCCGGAGGAAGCATGGCCAAATATTCGCGAAGCGCCAGCAAGGACGTTGAAGGCGCGATGGAGCGTCGCAAGAAAGGCAACGCTGAAGAGCGGGCCGGGCGGCAAGGGCGGCACGGTGAAGAGCCGCAAGCAGGCGATCGCCATCGGCCTTTCCGAAGCGCGCGCGAAGGGCAAGAACGTACCGGCCCGGAAGAAGGCCGCGGCGAAGCCAAAGGCGAAGCCAAAAGCGAAGCCAAAAGCGAAGCCAAAAGCGAAGCCAAAAGCGAAGAAGAAGCGCACGGCGGGGCCGAAGCGCAAGACGCCTGCGAAGTGCAAGACGCCTGCGAAGCGCAAGACGCCTGCGAAGCGCAAGACGCCTGCGAAGCGCAAGACGGGGGCCAGGCGCAAAAAGGCCTGACGCGGTTCCTATGCCCGCTTCGTCTTCAGGAGTCGCAGGACGCGGGACGGTGGCGCCTCCTGCACCAGCTGATCGAACTTACAGTCGCGCGGGGCCTTGTCGGGACGCCAGCGCAGGAAGCCCGTGCCGTGGCGGAAACGTCGCCCGGTGACGTGATCGTACCGCACCTCGACTACGAGTCTGGGTTTCACCGGCTCCCACTGCGACGTGCGCTCGGTCGACCAGCGGCTGGGTCCGCCTGGCGCATCGCCGGTGAAGCCGCTTCCCTTCAGCTTCTCGAGCATTGCCGTCAGCGCCGGCCGGTCGAGACCGTCGAGAGCCGAAGTGAAGCCGACGTGATCTAGCAGGCCGGCCTGGTTGTAGAGACCGAGCAGGAGCGAGCTGACTTCCTTCTTTCCTCCCGTCGTCGCCGTCGCATAACGAAAGCCGCCAACCACGCAGTCGGCGCTCCGCAGGTTCTTGATCTTGAGCATGTCGCGCTCGCCCGCGCGGTAAGGACCGTCGAGGCGCTTGGCGACGACGCCGTCGAGCGAACCGCCGCCGGCGCGGCTCAGCCATTTGCGCGCGTCGGCGAGGCGCGTTGTTCTCGGCGACAGGCGAAGGCCCTCGACGTCGCCCAGCGCCGTGAAGAAGCGCTCCAGCGTGGCGCGGCGTCCGCTCAGCGGCTCCGCCCGCATGTCCCGGCCCTTCTCGTCCTCCAGAAAATCGAACGCGATCAGCAGCGACGGCGTTTTCGCGGCGAGGCGTTGGATGCGGCTGGCGGCGGGATGCAGGCGCATCTGCAGCGCCTCGAACGACAGGTTCGGCCCCACGGGAATGACCAGCTCGCCATCGAGCACGAAGCGCTTGTGCTTCACCGCCGCCAGCGCCTCGACCATCTCGGGGAAGTAGCGCGACAGGCTTTTGCCGGACCGCCCGATCAGCTCGACCTTGCCGCCGCTGCGCCGCGCCAGGCAACGGAAGCCGTCCCACTTGGGTTCGTACTGCCAGCCTTTGTCTTCGGGCAGGGCGTCGACCTGCCGCGCTTCCATCGCCACGGCGCCCGTGCGTGCCACCCTACACCGCGATGTCGGCGATCACCGGCAGGTGATCGGAGAGGTCGCGCGCCTGATAGTCGGTATGGCTGCCGATCAGGGCCGACCCCGGCGAGAGATAGACGCGGTCGAGCTGGAACAGCGGCAGCCTCGCGGGAAAGGTGCGATGGCGGCTGAAGCCCGGCAGGGCGCGCGCCAGGCCGCGGCGCACCGAGCCCGCCCACAGCCAGTCGTTGAAATCGCCCAGCGCCACGGTCGGCCGGTCGAGCCGGCCCAGCATCTTCAGGAGCGCGATGGTCTGGCTGCGCCGTTCGCGCAAGGCGAGGCCGAGATGGGTGGCGATCACGCGCAGCGGGCCGAACGGCGTTATCACGTCGCTGCAGATCGCATGCCGGGGTTCACGCTCGGGATAGGAGAGATCGTGGATCTGCGTGTTCTCCAGCGGCCACCGGCTGATCAGCGCCTGGCCATACTCGCCATCCGCCGTCACCACCGTCTTGGCACCGACCCCGTGCGCGCCCAGGGCCTCCTGCAGCACGTCGAACGGGTTGCCGGCCTGGGCCTCGCGCACGCGTCGCGAGTCGATCTCCTGCAAGGCCACGATGTCGGGCGAGTGGCTTCTGACCAGCGCGATCACGCGATCGAGGTCGAAGCGCGGATTGCCGCCCAGCGCACCGTGGATGTTCCAGGTCATCACGCGGACATGGTTCGACGACGCACTGCTCAAGAGGTGCGTCCCCCCATCCGGGAGACCACCGCCTGCGCACCGAAGGAGAGGCCGATCCAGCCCGCGACGCAGAGCGCCAGCACGGCGATCTGGCTGGCGCTGGGATTGGCCAGCACCCTGGCGATCTGGTCGCCCATCAGCGCGATCGCCGCCAGCCCCGGCCCCATGCCGATCAGCGTCCCGAGCACGAAGTCGACGAAACGGATCGAGGCCGCTCCTGCCGCAAGATTAATGAGGGAGAACGGCGCCACCGGCACGACGCGCATCGCGACCATGGCGAGCAGCCCGCGCCGCTGCAGGCGGTCGCGTATCTTGTCCCAGCGCTTGCCGAGGAGGCGCTTGGGCACCTCCTGCCCGAAGCGCGCACCGACCACGAACATCAGCCCTGCGCTCGCCGCGACGCCTGCCGTGGCATAGAGCATGCCCAGCCACGGGCCGAACACCGCCGCCGTCGCCAGGATGAGGATGGTGACGGGAAACGCCACCGCGCCACCCAGCAGGAAGAGCGCGACCACGACGGGCAGCGCCAACGGCTCGCCCTCGACGCCCTGCAGCAATTCACGGATGCGGTCGGGTTGCGCAAATTCCTTGAGCCCGGTGAATTGCCACGCCAGGGTCAGCGCGACGATCAGGGCGATTGCACCGGCCACCACCAGGCCCGCACGCCCCATGATGCCGTCCGCTTCCGCACCCTCGCCGCCTCTTGCAGGATTTCTCGCCGTGGCGACGCGTGTTTCCTTGCCGGGCGTTCCCTTCTCGCGCTTCGCCAGCCGCCGACCGACAGTGCGGCTGCCGTGGAACAGCAGGCGTGGAAGAAAGCGGCCGGCAAGACGTCCCAGACGAAGCGGCCGTGCTGGATCGGCGATCCGTTCGGCCAGCCGCGCGAACAGGCTGCGGTCGGGTTTGCCGTCATCGATCGGGCGCAGGCAGTGCCCGTTGCCGGCGAGCGTCTCGGCCGCGCGTACGAGCGAGCCATGCTGCGCCAGGGCGGCCGCGACTTCTTCCTCCGGCACGCCACAATGCTCGCCCAGCAGGCGATTGCGCATCGCCACGATCCCTGCGCGTTCGCGGTCCGTCGCCGCCTCGATCGCGAGATCGCATTCGGTGTCGGCGCCCATCGAGCGATTGTTGAGGTTGGCCGAACCAACCCGCAGGAAGAAATCGTCGACCACCATGATCTTGGAATGGATCATGGTGTAGGTGGGGTCTCCGTCCTGCTCTATCGACGGGTAGAGCAGCCGGACGCGGTCGCCGCCGGCCGCCTGCACGGTGCGCCAGAAGCGGATGCGGCCGTTGCGCATGGTGCGCCGCTCGACGAAGGAATCGTGGCTGCGCGGCGCCACCATCACGACCTCCAGCTCCGGCCGCTCGCGCAGCCGGCGGGCCAGGGCGGACGCCACCACGCCCGACGTCATGAACTGATTCTCGATATAGATCGTGCGCTCGGCGCGCGCGATGCTGTCCGCGAACAGCGCCTCGACCTCGCGCACTTCCTCCTCGAGGTGATAGCGCGGCTGGGTGCGCGCGATGGCGACCTCGACATCGGTGAAATCGGGCTCGCATGTCTGCGGCCAGGGATCGCCCTCCGGCCGGATCTCGGGCTCGCCGCCGTTGGCATGGCACCAGCGACCGCGCGCCAGCAGCGCCAGCGCCCGTGCCGCCTCGCCGTCGACCATCATCTGGACGTCGTGGAACGGCCGGTAGGGCTCGCCGTCCGGATCGATGCGCCTGGCGTCGTCGGGGTCGTGGCGGCTGGTGTCCCAGCGGCGGATCGTGAGATCCAACCCGCCGGAGAAAGCCAGCGCATCGTCCACCACCACCAGCTTCTGGTGCTGCGAGGAGCCGAACGGCACCGTCGAGTCGAGGCAGAAGGTGACCTGCGGCGGCATCTGCCAGTTGAGATAGAGCCGCGGCAACGGCTCGCGCTCGTGCGCGTAGAGCAAAGAATAGTCCCACAGCAGCAGGTGGATCTGCAGTTCCGGCCGTCGCGCCACCAGCTCGCCGAGGAAGCCTGCGAAGTCCGTCGGCAGTCCGTCGGTGGGCGGCCGCTCGCCCACCAGCTCGGTGCGGCTGTCGATGTCCCAGCCGACGATGAAGATTGTGCGCCGCGCCTGCAGAAACGCTTGGCGCACGGCCGCGAAAAAGGCCGCGCCGTCGATCAGGACGGCGGCCCTGCGGGCACGCTCGACCTTCCACACGGTGCGTCCGGGCTGAAAAAGGGACGACATGGCGGCTATAACGCCGGCCGGCCTCCAATGATCCGCAGCACTGACGCGTTAATGTGCCCGGAATGGGTCCAGCAGCACCGGGAAAGGGAACGCACCGCTGCCCCGCCCGTTCGCGTCCATGTTGGAATTTCTCGGTAACCTGCTCTGGCCCGTGGTGATCGCCGTCTCGACGGTATCGATCGTCGTCGTCGTCGGGGTCTTCATAGCGACGCGCAAGCTGGACTAGGGTATCTGTGCCGGCAGTCCTCCGGAAGTACCCATGAACGCGTCGACCGCCCCCCTTCACGGAACATCGGAACTTACGGCCGAAGACGTCCGGCGCTTCGGCGCCGATCCGCTTTCCATGTTCCGCAGCAACCTCGCCGCGGTCGAGGCGCGCATCGTGCAGGCCTGCGCCCGTGCCGGCCGGGCGCGCGAGACGGTGCGCCTGCTGCCGATCACCAAGACGGTGCCGGCGCACGTCCTGCGCTTCGCCCATGCGGCCGGCATTCGCGACTTCGGCGAGAACAAGATCCAGGAAGCCGTGGCCAAGCGGGCCGAGCTGGCGGACCTGGCCATCGACTGGAGCATCGTCGGTCATCTGCAGACCAACAAGGTCAAGTACCTGACCCGCTTCGCGCGGGAGTTCCACGCGCTCGACAGCGTGCGGCTGGCCGAAATGCTCAACGCGCGGCTGGAACGCGAGGATCGCTCCCTCGACGTCTATGTCCAGGTGAATACCTCGGGCGAGGAGAGCAAATACGGCCTGCAGCCCGACGGGCTCCTCCCCTTCCTCGACTCGCTCCGCCCGCTTTCGCGGCTGAAGCCGCGTGGGCTGATGACTTTGGCGGTGTTCAGCACCGATCTCGACCAGGTGCGCCCCTGCTTCGAGCGCCTGCGCGTCCTGCGCGACACCGTGGTTCGGCACAATCCCGCGATCAGGGAGCTGTCGATGGGCATGTCGAACGATTTCGAGGAAGCGATCGTGCAGGGCGCCGACGTCGTGCGGGTCGGCGAAGCGATCTTCGGCAAGCGCTCCACGCCCGACGGCCACTACTGGCCGGTTGCCGCGAAGCCCTAGAGTCTTTCCGAGTCCGATAGCATCACCACCACCAACCTCATGCTGAGGAGCCTCCCATCGGGACGCGTCTCGAAGCATGGGGACCAGCACCGCGCCTGTTGCCGATCCTTCGAGACGCGCTCCTGCGGAGCGCTCCTCAGAGTCTGGCCGGAAATGAATGCAGCTAAAACAAGAGGCTATGAATAGCCCCAATAACCTCACCCTGAGGAGCATCGCGCAGCGATGCGTCTCGTCGCGCGGAGTAACCTCCGCGCTGGGGTGGGAACGCGCACCTTGCCTGTTGCCCATCCTTCGAGACGCGGCCTGCGGCCGCTCCTCAGGATGAGGCAAGTGCTTGAATCGATTCATTCATTTCCGGCCGGCCTCTCAGGATGAGGGAGTGCGTGTCGACTTGAAGCGGAAAGATTCCAGGCGGGCCTCCACGGCCCGGTTCTTGCGACGGCGTCTGGCGAGACCGGCGGCCGTGCCATGCTCGCCGGCGGCCGACGATGCCCGAACGAGGAGCCGATGCCATGATGAATATCGCCTGCATCCCCAATCTCGTCGGCGGCCATCTCGGGGGCTGGCGCCACAAGGATGCCTTCGACAGGCCAGTGATGAATCTCGAGGCCTTCATCGAGATGTGCCAGATCGCCGAACGCGGGAAATTCGACTGCGTGTTCCTGGCCGACGGCAATGGCGTGCGCGACAGGCCAATCTGCTGCTTGGTGCAGATACTCCAGTTATCCGCACAAAATCCGTAGTGGTACCGTAAAATTCCACTCAACTTCGCCGAACATTAATAATTCTCCCTCCCCCACGGAGAACAAGAATGACATATCGAGAAGTTGAGACGCTCAAAAGCGCGGTAACAAGCCTCGTCAAATCAAATGGACATGTGTCCTATGTCGAACTTGAACGGATGTTTCCCGAAATGTTCGGCGGTAGTGGCGTGCATAGCTGTCCGGATCGTCCGTGGATACTGCATTGGCAGGGGCTTTCTGACCAAGGCTGCGAGACCATTGAGCAATAACTCCGAAAGCAGCAGATTTTTATCTGGCCCGCGTCCAGATACACTTATCTAATGGAAGGGGTGGTGAGTAGGCGCGCCCAAACAGGGCACGATGGCGGGGCGTCTCGCACTCCTGCAATCGGGAGATCAAAAAGTGTTTGAATCCAAATACTCCCGACGGATCGATTTGCCGACCAGGGGATACAAGGCGGAGACGTCGAGGCCCCATTGCTGGCCAAGGTCCTGCAGGGTGATCTCCTCCCCGTCCGACCGGCCGAGAAGAACCACCTCGTCGCCGAGCTGGGCCTCGGGGACATCGGTGAGATCGACGCGGATCAGTTCGGAATGCGTCGGTCCCAGGAGGCGAACGCGGCGGCCGCGCACCAGGGCGGTGGCGCCGGGCGGCATGCGCCGCGGAAAGCCATCGCTCCAGCCATAGGGGATCAGGCCCAGACGCATGCCGGGACGCAGCGGCAGGAACGGCGCCGGCATCACGTCGCCCGGATCGGCCAGCGACTTCACCATGACCAGGCGGCTGCGCAAGCCCACCAGCGCGTGCCGCCACGGGCGTTCGCGTCCGGGCGACGCGGGAAAGCCGTGGCCGAGGACGAGCCGCCCGGGATCGACGGCGTTGAGGTCGGCCTCGGGGTTGCTGAGGATGATCGCCGAACTCGAGAGCATGCGGATCGGCGCGTCGATACCCGCCCTGGCGATGGCGTCGAACGCGGCCAGGCAGGAAGCGATCTGCGCGTCGGTGTAGCCCGCGTCGACCGGACCGTAGGACGTCATGGGATGGCCGTAGACGCCGGCGAGCTTCAGGGTCGGGCTTTCGACGATGGCCTGCGCCACCGCGACAGCATCGTGTGGCAAGGCGCCGGCCCGGAAGCCACCGCCATCGAGCTTCAGGTAGACCGCGAGCGACTTCGCGTGGAGCGACCACGCCGCCACGTCCTCCAGGGTCGACAGCGTCGGCATCAGCCTGTGTCGTTCGAGGAACGGCGCCGCCTCGGGCAGGCATGTCGGATAGAGCAGGATCGGCAGTCCTATCCCGGCGTCGCGGGTGGCCACGGCACGGTCGAGATTGCCGAAGGCCAGCCCCGCGACACCGTCAACGGCGGCGTCCTGCACCGCGCGGCCCACCGCGACATCGCCGCAACCGCTCGCGTCGCCCTTGAGGCAAACGAAGATCGCGACCCCGGGTCCCACCATCTCGCGCAGCAGGACGAGGTTTTCCTTCACGACCGACAGGTCGATCTCGCACCAGGTGGGGCGCTGGGGGGTCGGCTGTTCGGTCATTTCTGTCTCTCGGTGGCCATGGTGACGCTATCGAGGACAATATCCCATTCCCGTGCGATTGGCGGCGACGAAGCCGGGTTCGGGAGCCCTCGGCCTCGTCGCTCCTCCTTGATCAGACGACCAGCAGGCCGTCGGAGCTCACGCGGATGCTGAACACGAAGTCCTGGAAGTCGTTGTCGCCCGACGTCACCGCCTGGTCCTCGAAGCCGATCAGGAGTTCGCGGCCGTTCGCCGAGATGCCGGACAGCGCCTGGTTGGCGTCGCCCGGATTGAGCGTCGAGAAGGAGTGGAAGATCTGCGCGCTGTTGAGCTGTCCCAGGGTCGCGCTGCGCAACGCCGGCGGCAGTCCGTTGTCGAGATCCGACATGTTCATCGTGCCCGGGTCCACGAACGACAGGTTGTCCGGCAGGTTGCCATAGGCGTCGAACCCGTCCTGGATCAGGAAGAACCCGATCTTCTCGTTGGCGTCGGGCTTGCCCAGGTTCACGTTTGCGGAGCCCGCGTTCAGCGTATTGCTGAAGAGGATCCGGACATCGGAGATCGTGCCGTCCGCCGCGATCATGTAGGTGCCGAGGCTGTTCTTGTACTCTGAGGTGGCCGACCGCATGCTCAGGGCAAACTCGACGTTGCCGTCCCCCGTGAGGAATTCCTCGCTGGCGATGCCGTTGATCAGGGCCGGATTGACCCGCACCCCTTCCGACAGCGTCGGCAGGTAGCGCTCGAAGGTGACGGTCGTGTGGGCGTCGACCCCGGTGCCGCGCGCCACTGCCAGGAAGTCGCCGGCGGCGAAATCGCCGACCAGATCGAAGGACGAACCGCCGGCGCTGAGCGTCGCCCCCTCGGCCGTCTTGGTGACGGTGAAGTTGGAGCGGCCGACGAACGCCCCGTCAATGTCCAGCATGTCAGTGAGGCCGAAGCCGGCGATTCGGTCGCCGGCCAGGTTGGGCAGGCTGTCGCGCATCACGTCCGCGCCGCCCCCGAGGTCTATCAGGTCGCCGCCCGCGCCGCCGCTCACGGTATCGTCGCCCGCACCGGCCATCAGGTTGTCCATGGCCTCCGTCCCAGTGACATGGTCGTTACCGGTACCACCCGGCCCCGAGGCTGAGAACACGCCGTCGGCCCGGCTGTTCAGGCTCTCGATGCGGATGTCGAGCGCTTCGGCGGTATCGGCCATGTCGTAGGCACGGTCGGGCGTGCCGTAGCGGCCCTGCATGTAGGCCTCGAAGGCGTCCTGCTCGCCCAGCGCGTTGGTCGGGGTATTGGCCGCGAGGGTGAAGTCGAGCGCCTCGGCGACCGGCATGCCCAGCATGCCGTTGTTCAGCAGGAAGCGGAAGTTGCTGCCGATGGCCTTGATGGGATAGCCGTCGCCGCCGTTGGCGGTGAACGACGTGGTCGAGACGGTGATCACGTCCGGGGCGTCCTCGGAGACAACGCCGTTCTCCAGCACGCGCCGGACCACGACGCCGTTCTGGTCGACCAGCGCGATGTTCATCACCTTCGAGCCCGCGGCATTGTCCGGATCGTAGGAGAAGCGCAGGCCGCCGACCTGGGCAAAGCGGCCCTGGTTGGCGCCCGCCGCCACGCTGTGCTCCAGGATCGCCTTCAGGCCGGCCGCATCGGTGTCGAACACCATCGTCTTGTTGTCGAAGCGCAGCGCATTCTCGACATCGAGCTGCGAGATGCCGCCGGTGGGCTTGTCGGCATCGGGGTTGGCGATCGGCGCGACCTTGTCGCCCTCCTGGTCGATGGATCCGATCTGGGCGCGAATGCCGCCGCCGTTGCGCAGGCCGACGATGAACAGATCGTCGGCAGCTTCGCCCAGGGCCTTCTGCAAGGCATAGATGCCGGAGTCCGCCGCCAGGTTTCCGAGATTGGTCTCCTGCGACCGGACGAAGCCGCGTTCTCCCTCGAGGTAAACGTCGCTGAACCCGAACACGGTGCCATCCTTGGCGCCGATGATCGCATCGACCGCCTGGGTGATGTCGCGCACCTGGTCGCCCTTGGTGCCGTCGGCGAAGGCCGTCGTCTCCAGTGCGGCTTCGGTGACGCTCCATGCCTCGGCCACGTTCTGCGTGGTCGCAGCATAGGCCCCGTTTATGGAGACGTTCTCGGTCAGGCTGGCCACGATGATGTCGCCGCTGGCGTCGAAATCGACGACCAGGCGGCCGAGGTAGCTGTACTCGCCGTCGGTATTGACGATCAGCGTGGTCTTGCCGTCGGCGCCCTGGGTGACGATCGGATAGGGGCCGGCGAAGTTCGCCGCATGGCCCGGGAAGGCCACGGCCTCGTCGTCCGCATCGCCCAGGCGGGTGTTGGACCCTGCCGAGAGGATGATGTCGACGCCCTTGAGCTTGGTGGCCAGCAGCTGCTCGTTGGCGATCTGCTGCAGATGCGCGGTCACGATGATCTTGTTGACGCCCTCGGCGATCAGCTCGTCGATGATCGGCTGCAGCTGCGCGGCCAGCAGGTCCATGTCGTCGACTTCGCCGTTGGGGCCCGCCCCGGTCGGGAAGCCCTTGACCTCGGTGCCGTTGGGCGAGGAGATCGACTCCAGTATCTGTGTCGTCGCGCCGACGATGCCGATCTTCTGGCCACCCTCGGTAATCACAGCCGCCGGCGCGATGCGACCCTTCAGCGTGCTGGCTTCGGCCACCGACGTGCCCGTGCCGCCGTCCAGCGTGTTGGTGTAGCGTGGTGCAAGGACGGCATCGCCGGAGAAGTCGAGGTTCGACGAGAGGTAGGGGAAGCTGGCCCCGCCCCACGCGCCGGACGGCGAGAAGGCGTCGCGGAACGCCGTCGAGCCGAGATCGAACTCATGATTGCCGATGGTCGAGGTCTCGACACCGATCGCATTGTGGATCGCGATGTCGGGGCGTCCGGCCGCAGTGGCGCCGATTCCGGGCACGCCATTGAGCGAGGGATCCGTACCGGCATTGAGGAACGGACCGGGCAGGAAATTGTCGCCGCCCGACAGGATCAGGGTGTTGACGTAGGTGCCGTCGAAGGCGTCGACCAGCGCCGCCAGGTTGGGGGCGGTGTCGCCGGCCAGCAGGCCCGCCTCGCCGTCGGCGAGGTGCAGGAGCTGCAGGGTGAACGGCGGCGGTGCGCCGAGCTCGAAGACCGTGACGGTGTTGCTGACCTCGTTACTGGAGACGAGCAGATCCTTGCCGCTGGGCGAATCGGCGGCCGAGATGAACAGCAGGCCTTCCGGGCTCAGGTCTCCGGCATTATAGGCCGCGCCGGTATAGGTGACGTTCGCCGGATCGGTGATGTCGAAGGCGAGCGTGATGTTGGAGCGCTCGAGACCGACGAAGACGTAGGTCTGGCCGCCCACGGTACCGATGGCGATGCCTTCGGGCTCGGGTCCCTTGTTGTCGCTGCGCGAATCGTCGAACAGCGCCGGGAACTGCTCGACGATGATGCGCTCGATCACGTCGGCGCTGTCGAACACGCGGTTGCCCTCCGAGTCGACGATTGAGAAGGACCGGGCGCCATAGGTCAGGATCTGGTCGATGTCGCCGTCACCGTCAGTGTCGCCACGCAGGCCCGGGCTGTTGGACACGGTGTGGCGGCCGAGTTCCGCCGCGCTCTTCAGCACCACCTCGTCGGGAAACAACGCATTGTCGAGATCGTACTGGCTCGAGCTGCCCCGGATGGTCTCGTCGGGCGTCAGGAAGTCGTCGCGGTCGTCGCCCTCGTTGGCCATGACATAGAAGGTCTGGCCGCCCACCTGGTAGTTGGTGATGGCGTCCGGCATGTACATGCCGAAGAGGTGCGAGTCGGTGACGAGGTTGACTGACGCCGTGCCGCCGGCGCCGTCTCGGTCGCTGACGTCGAGGCTCAGCCCGGTCCAGTCCTTGAGACCGAGCGGGACGATGTCGGTGAAGGTCCCCGTGGCGATGTCGAGGATGGCCAGCGCATTGGCCTCCTGCAGGGTCACCATCGCCTTGGTGCCGTCCGGCGAGATCGAGATGTACTCGGGTTCGACGTCCATCGAGACCGACTTGCCGGCGAAGATGCGCACGCCCTCGGCGCGCAGCGCGTCCTCCTGGCCGTTGAAGCTGTCGAAGGTCGCTGTGATCACCGTGGCCCCGGGGATACCCGTCGAGATATCGATGATGCTGACCGAACCCGGCGCGTCGGCGCCCGTCGCGGTCATCTCGCCCTCGTTGGCAACCAGGACCTTCGTGCCGTCCGGCGTGAAGATCAGCATGTCGGGCAACGAGCCAACCTGGACCGAGCCCAGCAGCGAGTGGTCAGCCGCATTCAGGAAGACCACTTGCCCCGGCATCGTCTTGTCGGCAGCGGGCAGGGCCACGGCGACGATGCCGTTCTTGACCGCGACGCTGGTGATGTCGGTGGTGGCGAAGCCAAGGACCGTGAAGTCGACCGTGGCAACCAGCGCTGGCGCGCCCGGATTGGCGAGGTCAACGACCTGCAGGCCGGCGCTCGAGGTTGTGAACAGCCGGTCGCCGGCGGCATCGAAGCCCGAAATTTCGGCCCCGGCCAGGGCCAGCGAACCCGCGACGTTGAAGGCAAGCGTGCCGGTCGGTGTGGTCGAAAGAATGCTCATTGTACTGTAGCTCCCGGTTGACAAGTGCCGGTGCCGCCCCTCGATCGGCTATGGCTCCGCCCTTCACCGAATCGCGTCGCGCAATTCGGTGCCGAGGCAACGGCACAAGCTGAAAATCTCCGGTGATTTTCTTAAGAGCGCTTGCTTACGGGTTGATGTCACACGCTGTGCGTCGCGTATTTTTTTGCGCGGATTTCCTTAAAGATTCGTGCAAGGTTTGTTACGACGTCGACGACAAGAGTGTGATGGAATGACGAACACGAGCGTGGCGATCGGCATCATTGGCGCCGGCATCATGGGCGAACGCCTGCTCAACGCAATCCTTCAGCAGGATCGCGATCTCATCCACGTGTGCGGCATCTGGGATCCATCGCCTGAAGCGATGCAACGCATGGCGCAGAATTTTCCGCACGTGCCACGCCTGCCCGACGCGGCCGCCGTGATCGCTGCGAGCGACTGCGTCTACATCGCCTCGCCGCCCGCTTCACATCTCGATCATGCGCGCGCGGCCCTCGCGGCGGGCAAGAGCTTCTTTGGCGAGAAGCCGCTGTCCGTCGATGTCGCCGATGCGCGCGCCTTCGTGGCCGAGGCCGGCAACCGCGGCGCCGTGAACTTTCCCTTCGCCTCCTCCTTCGCCGTGGCGGCGATTCGCGACTGGATCGACAAGGGCGAGATCGGCACGCCGCAGCGCATAGATATAGAAGTGGGCTTCAAGACCTGGCCGCGGCCCTGGCAGGCCGATGCCGTGGCCTGGCTCGACCGGCCGATGCAGGGCGGCTTCACGCGCGAGGTCGTCTCGCATTTCCTGTTCCTGGCGCGGCGCCTCGTCGGACCGCTGCACGGCCTGAGCGGCGAGGCCTCGTTTCCGGAGGCGGACAAGTCCGAACGGCGCATCGCGGCCACCCTGCGCGCCGGCGACCTGCCGGTGACCCTCTCAGGCACCGTCGGCGAGACCGCCAAGGACGATCACAATGTCTGGATGCTGGAGGGCGACCGCGGCGCCGTCCGCCTGTGCGACTGGTCGATCGCAGAGCGCCGCCTGCCCGACGGCACCTGGCAGTCGGCGCCGGATGCCATGCCCAACGAGCGGGCGCGGCCGCTGGCGCTCAGGCGGCAACTCGAGGGCGTGGCCAGGCTGGCACGCGGTGAGACCCACCATCTCGCGACGCTCGAAGAGGCGCTCGCCGTCCAGGAGATCGTCGAGGGAATTCTCGCCGGGTAGTCGTCTCCGTCACCGCGGAAAGAACGTCGATCCGTAATCGAAGATGATCTCCTCGCCCGCCGCGACGCCCTCGATGCCCGCCACGATCCAGATGCGACCCTCGTCGCGCAGGATGAAGCAGTTGGGGTTGCGGCGGCGATGGTTGGCGTAGCGCGCCTCGTTGCCCCGGGAAGCGCCGTCGATATTCTGGTTCTTTCCCAGCTCGAAGATGCAGTCGGCGCCGTCGGCGATTCTGGCCAGGGCAATCCTGTCGGGAATCCGCTCACCCTTGTATTCGATGATCTTCGTGCCCCAGGGAATTTCCTTCACGGCGAACAGACCCATGCCGTGAATGTCCGATTGTCTCACCACTACTTTCACGATGCTCTCTCATGCTCGGCAACGAGCCACGCCCTGCGGCGTGTCGACCCGGTCCATCTTCCGGGTGCCATGATACGGCCGCCCGCCTCCATAGATAGAGGCTTCCATTGCCAGTCGACAGGCCGACAGGCTGCTAGTGGATCGTGTAGCCGCCGTCGACGATCAGGTCCTGGCCGGTCAGGAACGAGGCGTCGGTGGTCAGCAGCCAGTGCACGACCTCGCCGATCTCCTCCGGTCGGCCGAAGCGGCCCATCGGCACGTAGTCCATGCGCCGGGCGGATTCCTCGGGCTGGTCGCGGGCGCGGTCGAGCAGCGGCTGGGTGGCGATCGGGCCCGGCGACACGGTGTTGACCTGGATGTTCTCGCGTGCCAGTTCCAGCGCCATCGACTTGGCGAGATGGATCAGCGCCGCCTTGGTCATGCCGTAGATCGTGCGTGTCCGGTAGGCGACCGAGCCGAGCTGACTCGCGACATGCACGATGCGTCCCCCGCCCTGGCGCCGCATCGACGGCAGCACCGCCTGGCTGGCGAGGAACGGCGCCCGCAGATTGACGGCAACCGCCTTGTCGAACTCGGCGGCGGTGAAGTCGCCGAAGTTGCGGTTCAGGCGGATGGCGGCATTGTTGACCAGCAGGTCGATCCGGCCGAAGCGCTGCTCCGCCTCCGCCACCATGGCCAGCACCGCATCGGCATCGCCGAGATCGACGGTGAGCGGCACGACGCCGCCCGCGTCGCCCAGCAGCTTGGCGCATTCGCCGGCCACCGCATCGGGCGAGTCGTCCGCCACCAGCAGCAGCTTCGCCCCCGAACCCGCGAGACGGCGTGCGACGGCGGCGCCGATGCCCACGGGCGACGAGGCGCCGGTCACGATCGCGACTTTTCCCTGCAGCGGTTTCATTCTGTCTTCTCCGGACTCAGGCGATGATGCCGTAGCGCGCCTGCTGCTCGGCATGGCCCTCGCGGTAGCGGCCGTAGGCGCGCTTGTGGGCCTCGGCCTGGGCGTCGGCATCGAGGGTCCGCGGATCGTCCTCGAGATCGAAGTGTCCGTACCGATCGACGCCGCGCACGAGCGTCGCGGTCATGCGCTTGCTGCCGGCGTGGTGCACATGGGTCGGGATGTAGCTGATGCCGAAGCCGATGCGCCGATCGTCGCTGCGGTTGGGCCGCGAATTGTGCGCGATCAGCGTGTGATGCAGCGACACCTGGCCGGTCTTCACCGGCGCGAAGATGGCCCGCGAGGTATCGAGCGGTTCGCTGATCGAGCGGGCGCCGGCATTGATGGTGCCCGGCGTGGCCGCCTGGCCGTGCGCGAGCTGGCCCAGGCGATGGCTGCCCGGCGCGAACTCCATGCACCCCGCCTCGATCGAGGCCTCGGAGAGCGCCACCCAGGCGGTGACGTGCTCATAGGGAGAAAGGCCGAAGAAGGTCGCGTCCTGGTGCCAGGCCGTGATGGCGTCGGTGTTCGGCTCCTTGATGAAGAAGGTGCTGGTGAAGACCAGGATGTCGGGGCCCAGAAGTTGCTCCATCACGTCGAGCAGCCGCGGGTCGCCCACGAGGTCGCGCGCCCACGGCAGCCGCACATGGAGCTTGCGCCGGTCGCCCGCCGAGACCGGCCCGAGCGGCAGGGTGCGCTCGAAGGCTTCGAGGTCGGCACGCCAGGCCCTGGCTTCCGCGACCGCAAACACATCGACGGGCGCGAAGAACCCGTCGCGATGAAAGGCGTCGACCTCTGCCTGGGTGAGCTTGGTCACCTGTTCCCTCTCTTCCCTGACCCGCTGCGGATCAGCCCCCTGTGCCCGTGGCCTTGGCCAGCGGGCCCCACTTGGCCGCCTCGGCCGCGAGGAAGGCCGACAGCGCCTCGGGTCCGGTCTTTTGTGGCAGGTTGTAGCCGAGCTCGATGTAGCGGGCGCGAATGGCGGGATCGTTCAGTGCAGCCTCGACCGCCTTCACGATGCGATCGACGACGGGCCGTGGCGTCTTTGCCGGCGCGAGCATCGCCTGCCAGCTGCCGACCTCGAAGCCCTTGAGGCCGAGCTCGTCGAGCGTCGGGACCTCGGGCACGAGGCGAGACCGTTCGAGCGACGAGACGGCGAAGGCACGCACCGCCCCGCTTCGCACGTGCGGCACCAGCACGTTTTGCGAATCCATCATGAAGCCGACCCGGCCCGCGACCAGATCGCTCATCGCCGCCGGCGTCGAGCGATAGGGCACGCGCGTGAACTGGACGTTTTCCAGCTTGGCCAGCAGCATCTGGCCGAGATCGGCCGAGCTGCCGGGTCCGGCGGAGCCGCAGTTCACGGTCCCGGGATTGGCCCTCAGATAGGCGATGAAGCTCTTGTAGTCGGTGGCCGGCACCGAGGGGTGCACCGCGAGCACGAACGGCATCAGGCCGAGATGGCTGATCGGCTGGAACGCGGTCGCCGGGTCGAACGTCACCTGCGGGAAGAGTTCGGGGATGACCGAATGCGCCATGCCCGTGACGAGTAGATTATACCCGTCCGGCGCGGCACGCGCGATCAGGTCCGCGGCAATGGTCGATCCGGCGCCCGGCTTGTTCTCGACCAGCACCGTCTTGCCGAGGGTGCCGGTCATATGCTCGGCCACGATCCGCGCAACCACGTCGATCGCGCCGCCCGCGCCATAGGAGACGACGACCCGCACCGGCTTGTCGGGAAAGCTGTCCTGTGCGCCGGCGAGCCGGGGAAGGCCGGCGGTCGCCGCGGCGGCCAGGCCAAGCCTCAGGAAATTCTTGCGGGTGTGCGTGAGCATATGCGTGGGAAGGGCCATGGGAACGAGCCTCGAACAGGGGGACGGCGTCGCGACCCCAGCAACAATGATGCCGAACCCCGGGCGCAGGCGCACGCCATTTCCATTGGCGGAACCGCCAGTCGGTTTCACGCGCGCCGAGACTTGTCAGCCCCCCTTCAGGCTGCTCCCTTTGCGACAGGGAGAACACCAATGCAAAGAGACTCGACCTATGACTACATCGTCGTCGGCGCCGGGTCTGCAGGCGCAGTCGTTGCCAGCCGGCTGACCGAGAGCGGCGCGCATCGCGTCCTGCTGCTCGAGGCGGGCACCCAGGGCTCGAATTTCTTCTGGTCGAAGGTGCCGGTCGGCGTCGCCAAGATGATCGACGATCCGGCCGTCAACTGGTGCTACGAGTCCGAGCCCGACGAGGGCTCGGGCGGGCGCCGCATCGCCGTGCCGCGCGGCCGCATGCTGGGCGGATCGAGCTCGATCAACGGCATGGTCTATATCCGCGGCCAGGCGCAGGACTACGATCACTGGGCGCAGCTCGGCAATCGCGGCTGGAGCTTCCAGGACGTGCTGCCGATCTTCAAGCGCATGGAGCGCTTCGAGGGCGGCACCGACGAGTTCCGCGGCCGCGACGGCATCCTCCCCGTCACCCATACCCCGCGCAACAAGGTCCCGCTGCTGGAGAAGATGATCGAAGCGGCCGAGAAGATGGGCCTGCCCTACAATCCCGACCAGAACGGCGCCTCGCAGGAAGGCATCGGCATGTCCCAGGTGACGATCACCAAGGGACGCCGCCAGAGCACTGCCTTCTGCTACCTCGATCCGGCCCGCGCGCGCGCCAATCTCACCATCGAACAGGGCGCGATCGCCGAGTCCCTGATTCTCGACGGCAAGCGCTGCGTCGGCGTGCGCTATTCCGTCAACGGCCAGACGCGCGAGGCGCGGGCGACGCGCGAGGTCATCGTCTCCGGCGGCTCGATCAATTCGCCGAAGTTGCTCGAACTCTCCGGCATCGGCCAGGGCGACCGGCTGCGCGCGCTCGGCATCGCGCCGCTGCACGAGCTGCAAGGCGTCGGCGAGAACCTGCGCGACCATTACTCGCCGCGCATGAAGTTCGAGATCACGGGGAAGAACCTCACCTTCAACGACAATGCGCGCGGCTGGCGGCTGGCCCGCGAGGCGCTGAAATACGCGCTGTTGCGCGAGGGCTTTTTAGCCTCGACCTCGGTGCCCATCCGTCTCTATTTCCGCACCCGCGTCGGGCTCGACTCGCCCGATGCCACCATCTCGATCGCGCCCTTCCTCTACGAGATGGTCGGCAAGGAGCGCCGCGTCTCGGCCCGCAAGGGCATCACGATGAACGTGAACGTGCTGCGCTCCGAGAGCACCGGTTCGGTCCACATCAAGTCGGCCGATCCCGCCGAGCCGCCGGCGATCCGCTTCAACTTCCTGTCCACCGAGCACGACCGCGCCGGCATCGTGACCGTCCTGCGCAAGGGCCGCGAGCTGATGGCGACGTCGCCGCTCAAGGAAGTCACCGGCGAGGAGATCGCCCCCGGCGCCCATCTCCAGAGCGATGCCGAGCTGCTCGAATGGGTGCGCCACAATGCCGAGACGACCTATCATCCGATCGGCACCTGCAAGATGGGCAGCGACCCGCGCGCCGTGGTCGATTCCGAACTGCGCGTCCATGGCCTGACCGGCCTCAGGATCGCCGACGCCTCGATCATGCCGACGCTCACCAGCGGCAACACCAACGCCCCCACCATCATGATCGGCGAGAAGTGCGCGTCGATGCTGTTGGCTGCGGCAGCGGTGGCGCGCGCTGCATGATTCGGAGACGCTCCTTGAATGCTCCCGTCCACTGGCGCACGCTCGCGCTCATCGCTCCCGTAGTGGGATTTCGAGGAACAGTTTAGGCATTGGCATGAACATGCTGACAGATCGCTACGGCCTGCCCCTCTCCACAACAAGCGCTGCCGCGCGCGATGCGTATATCGAGGGCGTCGATCTCCTGCTGACGGTCTACCCCGGTGCGGCCGCCTCGTTCGAGCGGGCGATCGCCGCCGATCCGGCCTTCGCACTGGCCTATATCGGGCGGGCCCGGGCGTCCCAGCTCGCCGGCAAGATGGAGGAGATGCGCGTGGACCTCGCCCTGGCGGCGTCCCTAGCCGAGGGTGTCTCGGCGCGCGAGCGGAGCCAGATCGAGGTGTTCCGGGCGCTGTTCGCCGGCCAGCCGGTCGCGGCGCTGGCCGCAATCCGCACTCACATGGAGACGTCGCCGCGCGATGCGCTGGTGCTCAGTCTCGCGGCCAACCAGGGCGGGTTGATCGGGATGTCCGGCCTGTCGGGCCGCGAGCAGGACCTCACCGACTTTCTCGACGGGCTTGCCCCGCACTACGGCGAGGATTGGTGGTTCGAGGCGCATCGCGGGATGGCGCTGTCGGAGATCGGGCGGCACGACGAGGCGCGCCCGATGATCGAGCGCTCCCTGGCCCGGTACCGGCGCAACGCCTATGGCGCGCATGCCTTCGCCCATCTCTGCTACGAGACCGGCGAGCAGGACGCCGGCATCGCCTTCCTGCGCGACTGGCTGCCGCTCTACGATCGCGGCGGCGGATTGTTCGGCCATCTCAACTGGCATCTCGGCCTGTTCGAATTGCAGGCCGGGAACTTGGAAGGTGGGCTTCGGCTCTACAACGACGCCTTCTGTGCGGACGATCATCGCGGCGCCATCCACCAGAAGCTTTCGGACTCCGCGGCATTCCTGTGGCGCTCGGAACTGGCCGGCCATCCGCGCGATCCCGCACGCTGGGCCAAGCTCAAGGACTATGCGCGCGAGAAGCTGCCGCGCCCCGGCATGTCGCTCGCCGACTGGCATGTCGGGCTCACCTATGCAGCCGCCGGCGACGCTGCCGCGCTCGAGGACTGGGTCGCGGCGATCGAGGATCTGGCGCGCGCCGGCCGTTATCCGTCCGGCTCTCTCATCCCCACCGTGGCCCGCGCTTTCGCGGCCTACCAGCGCGGCGACCATGCGACGGCGATCGACCTGATCGAGCCGATGCTGCCCGAGCGCGAACGCATCGGCGGCAGCCGGGCGCAGGGCGATCTGGTCGAGGCGACGTTGCTGCAGGCCTACCTGGCCGCTGGACGCGAGGCGGAAGCCCGGCGTCTGGCGGCGGCCCGGCGCCCCGGCCCGGCGAGCCTTCCCGTCGCGGGCCTGAGCTGACTCAATCGAACAGCGTCGCCAGTCGCTGCTTCATCTGGTCGGCGATGTAGAGCGCCAGCGCCTGGATGGTCGAGGTCGGGTTCACGCCGCCCGAGGTCACCCAGATGCTGCCGTCGACGATGAACAGGTTCTTCACGTCGTGCGAGCGGCCCCATTCGTTGACCACCGAGCGCTCCGGATCGGTGCCCATCCGCGCCGTGCCGAGCAGGTGGCCCGGATAGTTCAGCGCCGTGCGTGAGGCGTAGAGATCGGTGGCGCCGGCCTCGGTGAGGATCTCCTCGGCGCGGGCGATGCCGTGCTCCATCATGCGCCGCGTGTTCTCGCTGATCGTATAGTCGATCTTCGGCGCCGGAATGCCATTGCCGTCCTTCAGCACCGGATCGAGGGTGACCCGGTTATGCTCCTCGGGCAGATCCTCGCAGGCGACGCCGATGCTCAGCCGGTGATCGAGCATCTGCCGGTAGCGGCGATGATGATCGCGGCCCCACGGCAGGAGACCGGCCGCGGCACCGATCACCGCCTGGGTGGCCGGACCGGTGCCGCGGCCGAACTGCAGCGTGTAGCCGCGCACGAAGTCGCGCGACGGATCGGTCTCGTAGAACTGCTTGCTCCAGAGGCAGTTGATGGGCCCGCGCCCGCCGTCCAGTGCCTCCTCGACATAGCCGGACACGATCGGCCAGGGATGCAGCATCAGGTTCCTGCCGACCAGGCCGGAGGAATTGGCGAGACCCTCCGGAAACTTCGCGGACGCCGAGTTGAGCAGCAGGCGCGGCGTGCCGACGCCGTTGCAGGCCAGGATGACGACCTCGGCCGGCTGGAACTGCTCGACACCGTCGGCATCGTAGTAGACGGCGCCGGCCGCCATGCCGTGTTGGTCGGTGGTGATCTCGCGCACCCGGCAGCGCGTGCGCAGTTCGACGCCGGCGCGCAGGGCCAGCGGCCAGTAGGTGATGTCGGTGCTGGCCTTGGCGCCCTGGGCGCAGCCCGGCGTGCAGTGGCCGAGATTGATACATCCCGCCCGGCCTTCGTAGTCGGTGGTGGCGATGGTCGTGTCGGACGGCCACCAGTGCCAGCCCAGCCTGTTCATCGCCTGGGCATAGCGGCTGCCGGTCTTGCCGAGTCCGATCGGCGGCATCGGCGGATGACGCGGCGGCACGCCCGGATCTCCGGCGAGGCCCGAGACGCCCATCATCCGGTCGTTCTCTTGGTAGAACCGTTCGAGCGCCCAGTAGTCGACGGGCCAGTCGTCGGCCACGCCATCCAGCGAATTCACGCGGAAGTCCGAAGGATGCATGCGCGGCCAGTGGGCCGTGTAGATCAGCGTGCCGCCGCCGACGCCATTGAAGTTGGCGATCTTCATCAGCGAGTTGTCGTCGTTGACCGGGTAGTCGGTGTCGCGTCCGCGACGATTGGGGCTGATCTCGAAATCTGTGTAGCGCCGCGCCTCCCAGTCGCGGCCGTTACTGGGGAAATCGGTCGGCTTCATCCAGTCGCCCTGCTCGAGGCACAGGATGCGCATCTTCGTTTCGGCCAGGCTCCACGCCACCGCCGCCCCCGATGCGCCCGACCCGACGATCAGGACATCGACCTTCTCGTTGCCGGCCATGTCAGCGCTCCCCGGTCGGCGGAACACGATCGTCACGCCAGAAGGGTTGCCGGCTGCGCACGACGTCGAGCAGCGACCAGTCGCCCTGCTCGAGCACGTAGCCTTTCGGGAAGGGCGGGCGGGCTTCGTGTCCGAGCGCGAGCAGCACGCGATCGTCGCGATAGTAGGCGCCCAGGATCACCCGTCCGAGGACACCGGCCGCCACACCGCCGCCGGCGTACCAGTCGTTGATCAGCGCTTCCCGGGCGTCCCGGTCCATGCCGGCGAAGGCGCCGCCCGACTTCGCCGCGATCGCGCGCAGGGCCTCGCGAACCAGGGCAAGATCGCGACCCACCGATCGCGCAATATCGGCGAGGATGGCCGGGTCGTCGCCGCCCGGCATGCCAAGGGCGGTGTCTTCGGGAATCATCGTCCCGGCAATCTTTCCGAGGTCGTCCGTTTCAGGGTCTGAAAGTCGAGTTTCGAGAGCGGCGGCCATGTGTGAACCCTGCTGACGTGCAGGTTCGATCCTAGGCGATCGAACGGCCACCATCGACGTAAAGATTGACGCCGTTGATGTAGGCGCCGGCATCCGAGCACAGAAGCAGGGCGGCGCCCACGAGGTCTTCGGGCTGGCCCAGCCTGCCGGCCGGGATGCGCGGCACGAGCGCCTCGCCCTCGACCGCCATCTGATCGCGATTGCGCGCCGTCAGGATGGCGCCGGGCGCCAGATTGTTCACCGTGACGCCCTGCCCGCCGAACTGCCGGGCGAGATTCCAGACCCAGTTCAGTTGCGCGGCCTTGGTGCCGGCATAGACCATCATTCGAGGATGCGGCCTGACCTGCTGTACGCTGCCGATGGTCACGACGCGCCCCCAGCCCTGCCGGCCCATCGGCGGCACGAGGTCCTGCAGCAGTTCCAGCGGGCTGCGCAGGTTGACGGCGATCTGCCGGTCGAACCGCTCGCGGGTGATCGCGTCGTAGGATTCCGGAATCTCGATCGAGGCGTTCAATACCAGGATATCGACCGGCGACCAGGCCGAGACGGCGGCCGCCAGCCGATGCCCCGCCTCCGCGAGAGAGAAGTCCTGGCCGAACGCGCGCGCGGCGCCGCCCGCCCGCTCGATCTCGCGTACCACAGAGGCGGCGTCCGCTGCCTCCTCTTCGGTGCCGGCATGATGGATCGCCAGCCGCGCGCCGACACCGCTCAGCGCGAGCGCGATGGCCCGGCCGATCTCGCGACGCGCCCCGGTCACCAGCGCGGTGCGATTGGTCAGGCGAAAACGGTCGAGCGCGTCGGGGGCCATGAAAACTCCAGGGGCGCCAGCATGGCAGTGCTGAAGCATTTCTCAAGGGCACGGCGGTCCGGCTGATCCAACCCAAATTTGTCGCCACATCAGTCTGCTCAGTTATGCACCAGGTCCGGTTTGCCCCCTGCGGGGTTGAACGTAAGGTGAGCGCCAATCCGGGAGGAGAGCGTCATGTGCAAGTTCTGTCCGTCACGTCGCGGTCTGTTTTCAGGAATGGGCGGCCTCGCGGTCACCGCCGCGATCGGTGCCATGTCGGCGAGCCCGGCCAGGGCGCAGCCGGTCCGTTCGGCCGAGACGCCAGATGCGGCGCTCGCCCGCCTGATGGAAGGCAATGCGCGCTACACGTCCGGTAAATTGGCCGAGCGTGATTTCTCCGCCGGCCGGGCCGCGCGCGCCTGGAGCCAGACGCCCTTCGCCGCCATCCTCGGCTGTGCCGATTCGCGGGTCGCGCCGGAGCTGGCGTTCGATCAGGCGCCGGGCGAACTCTTCATCGTTCGCGTCGCCGGCAACTTCGTCACACCGGACGGGCTGGGCAGCCTCGAATACGGCGCCGCCGTTCTGGGCACGAAGTTGATCATGGTGCTGGGTCACACCAACTGCGGCGCCGTGAACGCCACCACCGAGGCGCTGCAGAAGGGCAATACGCTGCCCGGCCACATCGCTGACCTCGTCCGCGCCATGAAACCCGGCATCGAGCCGATTCTCAAGACGCCGGGCGCCGACCTCCCGCAGCGAGCGATGATCGCCAACGTCCAGGCCAACGTTCGCCGCCTGCAGACCGAGAAGCCGATCCTGGGCGAGATGGTCGCGGCCGGAAAACTCAAGGTCGTCGGCGCCTACTACGACCTGCCCACCGGCAAGGTGATGATGCTCTAGCGACGAGCCGCCGACCCGGCGACCGTCCTGCGCGAGGGCTGTGGATCGATGGCGACGCCGTCTCCGGAGGAGCGACCGGCGAGAAGATCGCGCCCGGCGCACATGTTGCAGATCGAGGCGGAAAGGCAATGCGTCGTCCGACAACCAGCTCGCCCGACGACGGGCAGCGATCCAGGCGCGATGGTACCCCCGGTCGGGCTCGAACCAACACTCCGTGAGGAACCTGATTTTGAGTCAGGCGCGTCTACCAATTCCGCCACGGGGGCACACTGTCGTGCGCCGGGAATAAAGCCGAAGGGCGGAACCGGGTCAACGGCTGAGAGTGTTTTCGTTCCGCTCGCGCGCCGCTCCGCTCCGGGGTCCGCGCCGCAGTCCCGCCGCAGGTCTTGGCCTTAGCCGCGCAGCCTCTCGGCGTGCCATTTGAGGTGGTCCTCGATGAAGGTCTGGATGAACCAGTAGGAATGGTCGTAGCCCTCGTGCCGCCGCAGGACCAGTTCCTGTCCCGAGCTTTCGGCGGCCGCTTCCAGCGCGTCGGGCCGGAGCTGTGCTGCGAGAAACTGGTCCTTCAGCCCCTGGTCGACGAGAATGGAGCCAGGAAAGCGACTGCCCCGCATCAGCAGGCTTGCATCCCACGCTGCCCAGCGCGCCCGATCCGGCCCGAGATAGTTGCCGAAGGCCTTCTCGCCCCACGGTACGCCGACCGGGTTGCAGATCGGCGCGAAGGCCGAGACCGAGCGGTAGGCCTGCGGATTCTTCAGGGCGACCACCAGGGCGCCGTGACCGCCCATCGAATGACCGAACACGCCGCGCCGCCCCGCTTCGACCGGGAAGTTGGCCTCGACGAGCGCCGGCAGTTCCTGTGTCACGTAGGAATACATGCGGTAGTTCGTCTTCCACGGGTCGGCTTCGGCGTCGAGATAGAAGCCGGCGCCGGTACCGAAATCCCAGTTGTCCTCCTCGCCCGGCAGGCCGAGGCCGCGCGGGCTGGTATCCGGGGCCACCAGAACGAGACCGAGCTCGGCGGCGTGGCGCAAGGCATTTGCCTTCATCATGAAGGTCTCTTCCGTGCAGGTGAGTCCGGCCAGGAAGTAGAGCGACGGCAGCGGCCGCGCCGGGGCGTTCGGCGGAACGAAAACCGAGAACTTCATCTCGCAGCCGATCTCCGTCGAGGGATGGCTGTAGAAGCCGATCGTCCCGCCGAAGCAGGCCTGCTCGCTTCGCGTTGTCACAATGGCCATTTTCTCACCCGTGTTTGAAGGCCGCTGGAATACAGGATAAGTCGCTTCCCGCACAACGCCGGGCGCTTTCGCCGGTGAGTCTTTTAGAGGCCGCGAGCGGGCTTGCCGGCGCAAGCCAACAAACAGCTTGAAGTCCCACAGGCGCGCCGTTCATACCCGCGGCCCGGGGTGCATGCCCAGCGTGGCAGTCCCGTCTTTCACATCCGACCCAGAGGTGTTTTCTTGGTGCTATCCATCCAGGCGCGCATTGCCGGAGAACTCGGGGTCAAGGAACAGCAGGTCCAGGCTGCGGTCGATCTGCTCGACGGCGGCGCGACGGTCCCCTTCATCGCGCGCTACAGGAAGGAAGTCACCGGGTCGCTGGACGATGCCCAGCTCCGCACCCTCGAGGAACGGCTGGGATACCTCCGCGAGCTGGAAGCCCGGCGCAAGGTCATCCTCGAGTCGGTGCGCGAGCAGGGCAAGCTCGATGCGAAGCTCGAGGCCGCAATCCTGGCCGCCGACAGCAAGAGCCGCCTCGAGGACATCTACCTCCCCTACAAGCCCAAGCGTCGCACCAAGGCCGAGATCGCCCGGGAAGCCGGCCTGCAGCCGCTCGCCGACCTTCTGTTGAGCGAGCCTCAAAACGTGCCTGCCGTCAGTGCCGAGCCCTATGTGTCGGCAGACAAGAACGTCGCCGACACGGCAGCGGCACTCGAAGGCGCACGCGCCATCCTGGTCGAGCGCTTTGCCGAGAATGCCGACCTGATCGGCGCCCTGCGCGAGGACTTCTGGACCAACGGTCGCTTCGTTTCCAAGGTGCGCGACGGCAAGCAGGAAGCCGGTGCCAAGTTCAGCGACTATTTCGACTTTTCGGAAGCCCTCGCCAAGATGCCCTCGCATCGCGTGCTGGCCCTGTGCCGCGGCGAGCGCGAGGAAATCCTCGGCCTGACGGTGGAGCCCGACGATCCCGCGACGCGCCCTCCCGCGGCACAGGCGGTCGTCAGCGCCTATGAGCTGAGGATCATGCGGGCCTTCGGCATCTCCGGCCAGGGACGGCCGGGCGACAAGTGGCTGGCCGACACGGTGCGCTGGGCGTGGCGCACCAAGATCATCATCATGCTGTCGATCGACCTGCGGCTGCGTCTGTGGACGGCGGCCGAGGAAGAAGCGGTGCGGGTGTTCGCCTCCAACCTGCGCGACCTGCTGCTGGCCGCGCCCGCCGGCGCGCGCTCGACGCTCGGGCTCGACCCCGGCTTTCGCTCCGGCGTGAAGGTCGCGGTGGTCGACGCCACCGGCAAGGTGGTGGCGACCAGCACGATCTACCCGCACGAGCCGCAGCGGCGCTGGGACGAGGCGCTCGCCGTCCTGGCGAGGCTGGTGCGCGAACACAAGGTCGAGCTGATCGCGATCGGCAACGGCACCGCCTCGCGCGAGACCGACAAGCTGGCGATCGAGGTGGTGAAGGGTCTGCCCGACCTCAAGCTGCAGAAGATCGTGGTGTCGGAAGCCGGGGCGTCGGTCTATTCGGCATCGGCCTATGCGTCGCAGGAGCTGCCGGGCCTCGACGTGACCTTGCGCGGCGCGGTGTCGATCGCGCGCCGCCTGCAGGATCCGCTGGCGGAACTGGTCAAGATCGATCCCAAGTCGATCGGCGTCGGCCAGTACCAGCACGATCTCAGCGAGTTCAAGCTGTCGCGCTCGCTCGACGCCGTGGTCGAGGATTGCGTGAACGGCGTCGGCGTTGACCTCAACACGGCGTCGGCGCCGCTGCTGGCGCGCGTCTCCGGCATCGGCACGTCGCTGGCCCAGAGCATCGTCTCCCACCGCGACACGAACGGCGCCTTCCGGTCGCGCAAGGCGCTGAAGGACGTGGCGCGGCTCGGCCCCAAGGCGTTCGAACAGTGTGCCGGCTTCCTGCGCATCCCTGGCGGCGACGATCCGCTCGACGTCTCGGCGGTGCATCCCGAATCCTATCCGGTGGTGCACCGGATCATCGCGGCGACCCAGAGCAGGATCGACGCCCTGCTGGGCAACGCCCCCGTTCTGCGCGCGCTGTCGCCGACGGCGTTCGTCGACGACCGCTTCGGCCTGCCCACCGTCACCGACATCCTGCGCGAGCTGGAGAAGCCGGGCCGCGATCCGCGCCCGGCCTTCAAGACGGCGGAGTTCAAGGCCGGCATCGAGACGCTGAACGATCTCGAGCCCGGCATGGTGCTCGAGGGCGTCGTCACCAACGTGGCCGCGTTCGGAGCGTTCGTCGATATCGGCGTCCACCAGGACGGGCTCGTGCACGTGTCGGCGATGTCGAAGACCTTCGTGAAGGACCCGCGCAGCGTGGTGAAGCCGGGCGACATCGTGCGCGTGAAGGTCCTCGAGGTCGACAAGCCGCGCAAGCGCATCGCGCTTACGCTGCGGCTCGACGACGAGGCCGGCAGCCAGTCTCCACGCTCTAACCGCCCGGAAGCCGGCGGCGCTTCCCGGCGCGATCAGGCCCGAGTGCAACCCGCAAAGGCCAGCGCCCCCGCCAGCGCCCTTGCCGACGCGTTGCGCAGGGCCGGTGTCGCAAGTCGCAAGTAGACACAGACAGTCGCGCATCAACAGAGGCGCAGAGGAGAGCGCGCCTTCAAGACCGAAGAGCGGAACTGGCACAACGCTTGCGTGTGCTATGCCGGTCGGCTCTTATGCCGTCGTCATGCATCCCTACCATCACGCCCGCACCCATCCCGACAAGCCCGCCTACATCATGGCCGGCAGCGGTGAGACGGTGACCTTTCGCCAGCTCGACGAGCAGTCCAACCGCATCGCGCAGCTCTTCCGCTCGCTTGGCCTCCAGGCCGGCGACCATGTCGCGATCTTCCTCGAGAACAATCCGCGCTTCTTCGAGATCTGCTGGGGCGCCCAGCGCTCGGGCCTGGTCTACACCGCGATCAGCTCGCGCCTCACCGCCGCCGAGGTCGACTATATCGTGACCGACTGTGGCGCCCGGCTGTTCGTCACGTCGAAATATCTGGCCGACAAGGCCGCCGAGCTGGCGCCGTTGATGAAAGGCGCTTCTCATCGTTACATGATCGACGGCACGATCCCCGGCTACGAATCGTGGGAAGAAGCGGTCGCGCGCTTTCCCGCGACTCCGATCGCCGACGAGACGGCCGGCCACGACATGCTCTATTCGTCGGGAACGACGGGACGGCCCAAGGGCGTCATGCCGGTCGTCGAGCCGCAGCCCATCGACTTCGACAATCCGCTGCTGACGATCAGCCGCAAGCTTTACGGCATCGACAGCGACACGATCTATCTGTCGCCGGCGCCGCTCTATCATGCGGCTCCGCTGCGCTTCAACATGAGCGTCATGCGGCTGGGCGGCACCTCGGTGATCATGGAGCATTTCGACGCCGAGGAGTATCTGTCGCTGATCCCGAAACACAAGATCACACACACGCAGGTCGTGCCGACCATGTTCGTGCGCTTCCTGAAGCTGCCCGAGGAAGTCCGCGCGAAGTACGACGTGTCGTCGCTCAAGTGCGCGATCCACGCCGCCGCGCCCTGCCCGATCCCGACCAAGGAAGCGATGATCGCGTGGTGGGGTCCGATCGTCTGGGAATATTACGGCGGGACCGAAGGCAACGGCCTCACCATGTGCAATGCCCAGGAATGGATGGCGCACAAGGGCACGGTCGGCCGCGCCATCGTCGGCAAGCTCAAGATCTGCGACGACGAGGGCAACGAGCTGCCGACCGGCGAATCGGGCACCGTCTATTTCGCCGAGGGCCGTCCGTTCGAATATCACAACGACCCGAAGAAGACCGCGGAGTCGCGCCATCCCCAGGGATGGAGCACGCTGGGCGACGTGGGCTATGTCGATGCCGACGGCTTCCTGCATCTCACCGATCGCAAGGCCTTCATGATCATCTCCGGCGGGGTGAACATCTACCCGCAGGAATGCGAGAACCTGCTGATCAACCATCCGAGGGTGATGGACTGCGCCGTGTTCGGCGTGCCCAACGCCGACTTCGGCGAGGAAGTGAAGGCCGTCGTCCAGCCGCGCGACATGGCGGAGGCCGGCCCCGAACTGGCCGAGGAGCTGATCGCCTACTGCAGGCAACACCTCTCCGCGATCAAATGCCCGCGCAGCATCGACTTCGAGGCCGAGCTTCCGCGCCATCCCACCGGCAAGCTCTACAAGCGCCTGCTGCGCGACCGCTACTGGCAGGGCATGGCGAGCAAGATCGCCTAGAGAGGCGCAACTTCCAGGCCCGGCTACGAAGCGCCCGCCGATGCGTTCCACCTCGGCATCGCCAGCGTCTCGGCGTAGTTGGTGAACATGAGATTGAACGAAATGCTGATGCGTTCGGTGGTGCCTTCGTTGGAAGGAACGTGGTGCCGCAGCCACGACGGGAATATCACCATGCGGCCGGGCTGGGGCTGGGCCACCGACGCGTTGGCGGTCATGCGCGTGGGCTTGCCGCTCCAGGGCATGATCGAGATCGGCCGCGGATCCTGGAAGACGAGATCCGTGCCGGAGCCGGGAATGTCGACGTAATAGACGCCGCTAAGGAAATTGTTGGGGTGGGCGTGTGTGGGATGATAGCTGCCCGGTGGATTCACGTTGGCCCAGCAACCCGTGATCATCATCGGAAAGCGCTCGAGCTGAAGATATTCCGAGACGCTCTGCGAGGAGATCTCGATCAGCTTGGCCAGTTCGGCGAAGGCCGGTCGCGTATGCAGGTCATGCGGCGTCTGCCAGTTTCTGCCGCTCGGCAGCTTGGGGCGCGGCGAAATGATGGCCTCGATCTCGGCCTTGAGCCTGGCATTGAAAGGCGCGGCATCGGCCGGGGCAATGTCGAGGATCCAGAGCGGCGTCGGGAACAGCTCCTGGACCTGCTGCTTGATCTTCATGTCCGCACCCTCTCACATTCTCTTCACGTTTAGTGCCTTTGTTATTTTCACACAACGAATCGCCCGTACAGGTGGCCGATCGTGGAGACGTGCGGGAGCAGCACATGAGGGGAACCTACGCCGCCCTTTTGACGGTGACGGACATCAGCCAGCTGCCCGCGCTGGACTCCACATATAACCTATTATATAGTTAGTCTTCCGAAAGGAAGGCTTCCATGACCGCCGAACTGCACGCGCTGAACGCCAGGTTCATCCACAACTTCATCACCAACGACGTGGCCGGGCACCATGCGATCCTGCACGAGGCCTTCATCTGCATCTCGCCGGCCGGCGCCCGCATCAGCCGCGCCGACTATCTCGCGGACTGGGCGAGCGGGTTCGATGCCGGCCGCATTCCCTACTTCGACTATCGCGACGAGAAGATCGACGTGTTCGGCGACACCGCCCTGCTGCGCTCGACCAACAGGAGCGTGCGCCTGAAAGACGGCGTCGAGACCGTCGGCATGACGATGTACACCGACGTCTATGTCCGCCAGGACGGTGAGTGGAAATGCATCCAGGCACAGATCACGCCGGTCCAGCCCGCCCATTACCCGCCCGACGAAACGATCGTTAAGAAATACGTGAAGGGCGTGGCGCAGGCATAGGCCCCCGGCCCCCTGCCTGCTAAGCAGGACCCCTGAATTATCAAGTCGTTCCAGGGGAGATCCGCCATGAAGGCAGCCGTCGTCACCGATAAGGGCGTCCAGTACATCGAGGCCCCCAAGCCCGCGCCAAAGGCCAACGAAATCCTGATCAAGGTGAAGGCGGCGTCGCTCAACCGCGCCGACCTCGCGGTCGCCTCCGGCCATGCGCACGGCCGCATCGGCGGCCCCGGCACCATCGTCGGTCTGGAATGCGCCGGCGAAGTCGAGGCGGTCGGCCCCGACGTCAAGGACTTCAAGCCGGGCGACAGGGTCATGAGCTCGGCGGCCGGCGGCTTCGCCGAGTATGCCGTCACGGATGCCAGCCGAGCCCACAAAATTCCGGCCAACAACATGAGCTACGAGCAGGCCGCCTGCATGCCCGTCGCCGTGCAGACCATGCACAACGCGCTGGTCGGCGCCGGCCGCCTCAAGAAGGGCGAGACCGTGCTGATCCAGGGCGCCAGCTCGGGCGTCGGCCTGCTCGGCATGCAGATCGCCAAGATCATGGGCGCCTCGGTCGTGCTCGGCAGCTCGACCAACGACGCCCGCCGCGCGCGGCTGGGCGAATTCGGCTGCGACGTCGCGATCGACACGCGCGACCCGAAATGGCCGGACAAGGTCAAGGAAGCGACCGGCGGCAAGGGCGTCGACCTGATCGTCGACCAGGTCTCGGGCGGCGTCATGAACCAGAACATGGAGGCCGCCGCCATCCTCGGCCGCATCGTCAACGTCGGCCGGCTGGGCGGCATGAAGGGCGAGTTCAACTTCGACCTGCATGCGCTGAAGCGCATCGACTATATCGGCGTCACCTTCCGCACCCGCAGCCCCGAAGAGGTGCGCGACATCGTGCAGGCCGCCCGCAGGGACCTGTGGCCGGCCATCGAGGACGGCAAGCTCAGCCTGCCGATCGACAAGACCTTCCCCCTGGCCGAGGCCGCCGCCGCGCTTGCGCACATGAAGGCGAACGCTCATTTCGGTAAAATCGTTCTGGTGGTCTGAGAGGTACCTCATGAAAGCCGCATACATCGAAAAATTCGGCGGACCCGAGGTTCTGATAGTCGGTGACCTCCCCGATCCCGCCGCCGGCCCTGGCCAGATCGTCGTCGAGACGGCGGCAGCCAGCATCAATGGCGCCGATGCGAAAGTCTGCGCCGGTGAATACCCCGGTCAGCCCCGCTTTCCTTTGAGCCTGGGACGCGACTTCTCCGGCGTTGTCGCAACGCTTGGCGATGGCGTGTCGGACTTGGGTGTCGGCGACGCGGTGTTCGGTGTCCTGGAAACCGGTCGCGACGGCACCTATGTCGAGAAGCTGGCAATTGGCGCGGCCATCGTTGCAAAGAAGCCAGCGACGCTCACGCATGTCGAGGCCGCGGCCTTGGCGCTCATTGGCCTTACGGCTTTGTGCACCATCGAAAACACCCTGAAGCTGCAGAAGGGCGAAACGATCCTGATCCAAGGCGGTGCTGGCGGCGTGGCGAGCTTCGCCATTCAGCTCGCCAAGCATCTCGGCGCCCATGTCATCACCACAGCAAGCGCTGCCAACGCGCCATATCTGCGCGAGATCGGCGCCGATCAGGTCATTGATTACAATTCGACCGACTTCACCAAGGCGGCAAGCGATTGCGATGCCGTGTTCGATACCGTGGGCGGCGACGTCGCGATGCGATCGTTTTCGGTTCTGAAGCCAGGTGGACGCGCGGCCTTCATCGCCTCGGGTGCCCACGCACCCAAGCCCGACCGCGGCGATGTCACCGCCTTGCGGCCCGCCGTTCCCCGCACCCGCGCGCACCTCGAACGCATCGTGGAGCTTCATCGCATCGGCGCCGTTCGCGTACCTCCAATCACTGAATTCAGCCTGGCCCAGGCGGCGGATGCGCTGCGGATCAGTGCCCGCCGTCACCTCAAGGGCAAGCTGGTGCTGAAACTGCGGTGAGTGTCGCTTGCGCACATGAAGGCCAATGCCCATTTTGGCAAGATCGTATTGGTCGTCTGAGGCGCTGCTCTCTCTGTCGTCCTGAGCGTAGCGAAGGACCTCGCGCTTGCCACAAAGTCGGTGTCTTTGTTTGGCGTGAAATCCTTCGCTTCGCTCAGGATGACAGGACGAAGCTCAGGATGACGATGAAGTCGGAAGGGTGTCCCCATGAGCAAGTCGATCAACCATCTCGCCACCGCCGAGGGCCTGTTCTTCGGCAAGGGCGGCCTCGACAAGCGCAAGACCGAGAAGATGGTCGACGACGCGCTGGCCGGGACCGACGACGGTGAGCTGTTCCTCGAATATGTCCAGAGCGAGAGCCTGTCGTTCGACGACGGCAAGCTGAAGAGCGCGTCCTACGACACTTCGCAGGGCTTCGGCCTGCGCTCGGTGGCGGGCGACGTGACGGGCTTCGCGCACGCCTCGGCGCTCGACGAGCAGGCGCTGAAGCGGGCGACCGAGACGGTGAAGACCGTGCGCTCGGGCCGCGGCGGCACCTCCGACGAATCGCCGCGCGGCACCAACCGGCTGCTCTATGCCGACGACAATCCGATCGACGGCGTGCCCTTCGCCCGGAAGGTCGCGCTGATGCAGGAGATCGACGCCTATGTGCGCGCCAGGGAGCCCAAGGCCCGCCAGGTCTCGGTCTCGCTGTCGGGCTCCTGGCAGGTCGTCGAGATCGTGCGCGCCGGCGGCTGGCGCGCCGCTGACGTGCGGCCGCTGGTGCGGCTGAACGTCAGCGTGGTCTGCGCCGACGGCACCCGCATGGAAGCCGGCAGCACCGGCAGCGGCCGCCGCGCCGCCTACGGCGACATCTTCCTGCCGTCCTACTGGCAGAAGGAGGCCGACGAGGCGATCCGCCAGTCGCTGGTCAACCTCGACTCGGTCGACGCCCCGGCCGGCGAGATGCCGGTCGTGCTGGGCGCCGGCTGGTCCGGCGTGCTGTGGCACGAGGCCGTCGGACACGGGCTGGAAGGCGACTTCCATCGCAAGAAGACGTCCATGTTCACCCACCTGATGGGCGAGATGGTCGCCTCGCCCGGCGTCACCGTGGTCGACGACGGCACGCTGAACGACCGCCGCGGCTCGCTCACCATCGACGACGAGGGCACGCCGACGCAGCGCAACGTGCTGATCGAGGACGGCCGCCTGGTCGGCCTGATGCAGGACCGAATGAACGCCCGGCTGATGGGCGTGAAGCCGACCGGCAACGGCCGCCGCCAGGGCCACGCCTACGCGCCGATGCCGCGCATGACCAACACCTTCATGCTGGGCGGCGACAAGGATCCCAAGGAGATCCTCGCCTCCGTCAAGAAGGGCCTCTATTGCGCCAACTTCGGCGGCGGCCAGGTCGACATCGTGTCGGGCAAGTTCGTGTTCAGCGTGACCGAGGGCTACCTGATCGAGAACGGCAAGATCGGCCGCCCGGTCAAGGGCGCAACCCTGATCGGCGCCGGTTCCGAGGCGCTGACCCGCGTCGGCATGATCGGCAACGACATGTCGCTCGACCCTGGCATCGGCACCTGCGGCAAGGACGGCCAGGGCGTCCCGGTCGGCGTCGGCCAGCCAACCCTGCGCATCGACGCGCTCACGGTGGGCGGCACCGCGACCTGATTGTGGTCCGGCGCTACCCTGCGCGAACCGAAGGCCACCCGGGAAAGCGCGACCGCTTCTGTAAACTATAGTTTACAGAATGCCAGTTGTGAACTAAGTTTCACCGGTGTTCGAGGTTCGCCAGACCACGCTGTTTGCCGAATGGCACAGGGCGTTGAAGGACAAGAAGGCGGCCAAAGCGATCGCGAGCCGCCTACTGAGGCTTCAGTCCGGTTTGTTCGGCGACGTCCAGCGGGGGAACGTTTTGATCGTTGTCCTCCGGGGTGGCGTGAAGAGGACGCAGCAAGCGGACATTCACGAAGCAAAGATACTGGCCCGGACTGTCTGACCATGACTCTGCAACAGGATCTTTAGCCGATGGCCACTGTCACCAAGACCATTCCCTTCGATGCGGCCGAATTCTTCACCGATCCGGCGGATCAGGCGGAACTCCTCAATGAAGCACTCGCCAGCGGCAGCGCCGCCTTCGTCGCCAACGTGCTCGGCACCATTGCGCGCGCCCGCGGCATGTCCAAGGTGGCGCAGGAGGTCGGGGTGACGCGCGAAGGGCTCTACAAGGCACTGAGCGACAAGGGTGATCCGAAGCTCACGACCTTCCTGGGTGTCCTCTCGGCGCTACAGCTCGAGTTGGCGGCAAAGCCCGGCAAAAGCCGCAAGTCAGCACTTGCCAAAACCAAGTCTCGCCCCCGCCGCAAAGTCGCGTAACGGACGAACGTACAGTTGCTTCTTCTTGGCGACACTCGGTCAACGCTTGCTTGACTTGCCGGGATGGCGGCGCGGATCAGGGTCTTGAATGCTGCCTCGTTCAGCTTGCCGCCTTCAGGACGGTTGATGGCGGGGCGGGCGTTCCGTCGAGGCTGGATTTGAACAGTTTCCTCAAGTCGGGCAGTGCCGCGCCACTTCCATACTCGACGATGTCCCCATCAATGTTCTCTGAAACGGCGGCGCCCATGCTCAGGACCGATAGAGGCCTTTCGATTCGGCGAGGCTGACGGCGATCGATTCGATGGCGTCGAGGTTCGGCGTGTCGATGCCGGCGCTGCGCGCAAAGGCGACCGGCGCTCGCACGATCGCCTCGACTTCCATCGGCCGGCCGCCCTCGTAATCCTGCAGAAGCGACGGGCGATGGTCGGGATAGACGCGGGTGGGCCCGTAGCGGACCTCGGGCGTATCGTCGAGCACGACGCCGTGCGCGGCGGCCACGGCCAGCGCCTCGGCATGGGCGCGACGGGCGAGCCGGTTGATCATCGGCGTCGCCTGGATGGTCGTCGGCTGACGCAGGATGAGGCAGAGCGCCGAGCCGGTGAGGTTGGCCATCAGCTTGTGCCAGATGTCGTAGCGGATGTCGGTGGTCGAGGGCGAGGCGATGCCGGCCGCGATCAGCGTCTCGCGCAGCCTGGTGATGCGCGGTGTCTGGCTGTCGTCGGGCTCGCCGACCCACAGCACGTTGCGCTCGGGCGAGATGTTGCGCACCACGCCGGGCTCGACAACATGATTGGACGAGGTGATGACGCCGCCCAGCGTGCGGTTGAAGCCCACGACTTTCTGCAAGGCGCCGCCGGGATCGAGCCGCGACAGGTCGGGCGCCTTCGGCCGGACCTTGCCCAGCCCGTGACCGTACCACCAGGGAATGCCGTTCTGCGCGAACACGACGGGCGTGCCGGGGCCGAGCAGCGGCGCCACGGTGTCGGCGATCGACGACAGGCTGGACGCCTTCAAGGTCGAGATCACCACGTCCTGCGGGCCGAGATCGGCCGGCTTGTCGCTGGCCGCGACCCTGGCGACGATCTTCCGGTCGCCGGTCAGGAGCGTGAGGCCGTTGGTGCGGATCGCGTCGAGATGAGGACCGCGCGCCACCACCGAGACCTCGTTGCCGGCGGCCGCGAGGCGGGTCGCATAGTTGCCGCCGATGGCGCCGGCGCCAAAAACACAGATACGCATGGCTACTGTCGGGTCTCCGCGAACCTGAGGGAGCCCAGGAAGCGGCTTGCCGCCGCCTTCGCCTCGTCGTCGTTCTTGGCCGTGACCAGCAGGCGATAGAGCCTGTCCTTCACGATGTAGGTGCGCATCATCACGAGCGCGCCCTGCTGGTCGCCGATGTCGAGCGCGTAGCCGTCCCAGCCCTGCAGGGTCACCGCCTCGTCGAGCACATACTTGAACTGAGCGCGCGGGAAAGCCTTCTCGGCCTCGCCGCGTCCCAGTTCGCGCGCCATCTCCTTGCTGTCCTTGGACGAGAACCAGCCCGGATCGTAGTCGACATAGTCGAAGTCGAACATCTCGTCGGCACGCTTGGAGGCCCAGGCGACGCGCTCGCCAGCATGGCCCTTTTCCTTTTCGCCGGCCGAGGTCTTGTTGACCGGCGCCGGCATCTCCAGCCGGAAACGCAGGTCGGGACCGACCACGGTCTGCCACTCGGCGGGCTGGGCATATGCGACCGTCGGCACCGCCGACAGGGCCGGAGCCGTGAAAACAAACGAACGACGGGTCATGCCAAAACTCTTGAACAAACTCATACGGGAGGTACCAATTCTTCGCGGCCAGACCAGTCCCAGGCGAGACCGGTACGCGAGACGCCGAGCAGAAGCCCGTGCAGTTCCTTGGGGTGAATCCAGCCGCCGTCGGGATCGGTCACGGGGTCGGCGCCGCGCGGCGTGTAGCGTGCGTTGGCGTCGAGCAGGCGCTGGCGAACGTTGGGCCAGTCGTGGACCTCGACGTAGCACATGTAGAGCGAGTCGCCGTGCTTGTGGGCGAAGCGGCCCATCGCCTGGACATTGTCGGTGACCTGGCTGAGTTCGATGCGGTCGAGCCGGTTGGGCGGATCGAACAGAGTGAGCGTACCGATATAGCCGAAGCGCTCGCTGCCGATCTCGCTGAAGCGCGACGGGTCGAGCCCGAACAGACCGGCATAGACCGCGGCGACGCGGCGCCAGTCGCTCATCAGCGTGTTGGTGGTCTCGTAGAGGAACGACACCGGACCGACCCGCGGCCGGTAGGTGCTCTCGGAGATCACGATCGGCAGGCCGAAGGTCGCCTCGTTCGAGAGATAAAGCTGCTCGTTGTCCCGGTCGTAGCCGATGCCGAGCCCGTCCCAGCGCTTCACCATGGCGTCGAGGTCGGCGGTGCAGTAGCCCGCCGTCATCAGCCCCTCGCCGCGCCGGCTCAGGAAATCCTGGGTGAGACCGGCGCCATCGGCCTCGCAGAGCTCGAACTCGCTCTCGCCGACGGCAAGGATGGTGCGCTTTGCAGACAGGTGGCGGCTATGGTCGTGCCGCGCCACCTGGCTGCCGAGCAACTGGCCGAAGCGCTGCGCCGCCTTGGCGGCGTCGTGCACGGCGATCTGGACGCGGTCGCAACGATCGAGCATGCCGCGACCTTACCTCAGTAGGCGTAGTCGCGGAACAGCGCCGCGAAGGACCCTTTCCACTCGCCATGCCACCTGGCGAGGAGCTCGTCGGCCGGCGCCTGGCCGCTGGCGACCGCGCGGTCGAGCGGCGCCAGGTACATGGTCTCGTCGGCGCCGTCTCCGTTGAGCTGCTTGCGCGCGCGCAGGCCGGCATGGGCGATCTCGACGACGTCGCGCGCCAGCTCCGACAGGACGCGACCGCGGAACATCGTGGCGAGGCCCGTCTTGGGCGTCTCGGCCCGCAGGTAGTCGTGATCGGCGGTGCTCCAGTCCTTCACCAGGTCCCACGCCGCGTCGAGCGCGCCCTGGTCGTAGAGCAGCCCGACCCACAGCGCCGGCAGGGCGTTCAACGCGCCCAGCGGGCCGGCGTCGGCGCCGCGCATTTCCAGGTAACGCTTCAGCCGCACCTCGGGAAACGCCGTGGTGATGTGGTCGGCCCAGTCGTTGATCGAGGGCAGTTCGCCCGGACGCGCCGCCAGCCTGCCCTTCAGGAAGTCGCGGAAGCTCTGGCCGGAGGCGTCGATGTACTTGCCGTCGCGATAGACGAAGTACATCGGCACATCGAGCATGTAGTCGACGTAGCGCTCGAAGCCGAACCCGTTCTCGAACACGAAGGGCAGCATGCCGCAGCGGTCGGAATCGGTGTCGGTCCAGATGTGGCTGCGATAGCTCTTGAAGCCGACGTCCTTGCCTTCCTTGAACGGCGAGTTGGCGAACAGCGCCGTGGCGATCGGCTGCAGGGCCAGCGAGACCCGGAATTTCTTCACCATGTCGGCTTCGGAGTCGAAGTCGAGATTGGTCTGCACGGTACAGGTGCGCAGCATCATGTCGATGCCGAGCTTGCCCACCTTGGGCATGTAGTCGCGCATGATCTTGTAGCGGCCCTTGGGCATCCAGTGCATGTCTTCGCGCGTCCACTCGGGCGCGAAGCCCAGCCCGATGAAAGACGCGCCGATCTCGGCCGCGACCTCCTTGACCTCGTCGATGTGCTGGCCGTTCTCGGCCGCCGTCTCATGCAGTGTCTCGAGCGGCGCACCGGACAGCTCGAACTGGCCGCCCGGCTCCAGGGTGATGCTGGCTTTTCCGCGCAACAGCGCGATCGGATTGTTGCCCTCGATCACCGGCTCCCAGCCGAAGCGCGTCAACCCTTCGAGCATGGCACGGATGCCGTCGGGCCCGTCATAGGCCAGCGGCTTCAGCGTCTTCGTGTGGTAGCCGAACTTCTCGTGCTCGGTGCCCATACGCCATTGCGCGCGCGGCTTGTTGCCGGCCGCGAAGTATTCGATCAGCTGCCGCCGATTTTCAATCGGCTCGCCGCCGCCCGACGGAGGTGCGGACATACGATCTCGTCTCCCTGAATGCTCCGCGCCTCGTGCGGCGGTGAGCGGCGCGGTCGCATGAGAAATTCTCACGCGAGCCTGCGTCTGGTTTATCCTGTTCGATTCCCCCTCTCCCACATCGCCGGGGGCCTGCGCAAGCGCTCAGACGGTAACCCTGGAGGCGCGATAATCGCCGCTGAGACGAGGTGTCGGACGCCGCCAGTCCCCGACGAGCGCCTGCCAGCAGGCCAGTGCTGCAAGTGCCGCCGTATCGGCCCGCAGGATGCGCGGACCGAGGCCCACCGACATTACATCCTTTATGCGACGCAGTGCCTGCAGTTCGATTTCGGCAAAGCCGCCCTCCGGACCGATCACGATCGCCCAGGGCGCCGAGCGCGCCGCCTCGTCGAGCCGTGACAGGGCCTCGGCGATGGGCGGGCCGCCGCCGGTCTCGTCGCACATCATGAGCAGCCGTTCCGCCGGCCAGCCGTCGAGCAGCTTGCCGAGATCGATCGGCTCGCGCACCTCGGGCACCGTCAACCGCTCGGTCTGCTCCGCGGCTTCCACCGCATTGGCGCGCAGGCGGCCGACATTGACCCGCTCGACCGCCGTGTGGCGCGTCACCACGGGCTGCAGCACCGACGCGCCCAGTTCGGTCGCCTTCTCGGCGATATAGTCGATGCGCGCGCGCTTCACCGGCGCGAAGCACAGCCAGATGTCGGGCTCGGGCACCTGCTCGCGCGTGCGTTCGCCGATCTCGGCGGCGGCAGCCTTCTTGCCGCGCGCCGACAGGGTGCCGCGCCACTCGCCGTCGCGGCCGTTGAACAGCAGCAGCGGCGCGCCGTCGGGCCGGCGCATCACGTTGCGCAGGTAATGGACCTGGTCGTCGCCGAGCGGGGCTTCGCCGCCGGCCGCGAGATCGGCCTCGACGAAGAGACGCGCCGTACTCATCTGGCCGTTCCCATCTATTTGCCCTCATGGATCATTGATGCGCATAGCTGCATGATGACGCCCATGATGACGCCATGACCGCCGGGCGGACAACCGGCTTCACCGATATCGACCAGACACACTGGTCGCTGCGCTTCCTGCCGCCGTGGGCGCGCCCCTACGGGCGGCTGGCGCGCTGGGACCGGCCGATCGGCATCTGGCTGCTGCTGTTTCCCTGCTGGTGGTCGCTGACGCTGGCCGCCGCGCCCAGCTGGGGCCGCCTGGCGGGCCTGATGGCGCTGTTTGCCCTGGGCGCCATCGCCATGCGCGGCGCGGGCTGCACCTGGAACGACATCGTCGATCGCAAGGTCGATGCCGGCGTCGAGCGCACGCGCGGCCGGCCACTGCCGTCGGGCGAGCTGAAACTGCACCATGCCCTGATCTGGATGGCACTGCAGGGCGCGGTCGGCGCGGCCGTGCTGTTCAAGCTCAACAAGTTCGCGGGCGGCGTGGCGCTGCTCTCGCTGCTGCTGGTCGCGATCTATCCGACCATGAAGAGGATCACCTCGTGGCCGCAGGTGGTGCTGGGCTTCGCCTTCAACTGGGGCGCGCTGGTGGGTTATGCCGCCGTCACCGGCACGCTGTCGTGGGCCACGGTCGCGCTCTATCTCGGCGGCGTCGCCTGGACGATGGTGTACGACACGATCTACGCCATGCAGGACCAGCGCGACGACGCGGTGGTCGGCGTGCGCTCGACGGCGCGACGCTTCGCCGGCGCCCCGCGACGCTGGCTGACGCTGTTTGCCGCGCTCGCCATCGCGCTGTGGACCGCGACGGGCGTCCTGGCGCCGCTGGGTCCGGGCTACTTCGTGCTGCTGGCCTGTATCGCCGTGCACCTCGTCTGGCAGATCGCCCTGCTGAAGCCGGGCGATCCGGCCGACTGCCTGATGCGCTTCAAGTCCAACAGGCTGGTGGGCTGGCTGCTGCTGGGCGCTCTCGTCGCCGACAAGCTCCACTGATGTCGCGGCTGCCCGAAGATCCCGAAGGATTCATCCGCGCCAACACCGCCCTCGAGGTGCCGGCGATGGTGCCCGAGTTCAAGCTGTGGCTGGCCACGGAATATGTGCCGATCTGGCAGGCCACCGAGTCGTGGCTGGAGGAAAAGAACGTCGATCCGCCCTACTGGGCCTTCTGCTGGCCGGGCGGCCAGGCGATCGCGCGCCACCTGCTCGACAATCCGGCGCTGGTCGCGGGCAAGCGCGTGATCGACTTCGCGGCCGGTTCGGGCGTGTCCTCGCTGGCCGCCCTGCGAGCGGGTG
>Ga0335396_10000154_pt1 | contig 85594 bp, 85 predicted proteins | sample FRY02_FD_205743 | JGI IMG/M metagenome (GOLD analysis project Ga0335396, IMG submission 205743) | Freshwater microbial communities from Lake Fryxell liftoff mats and glacier meltwater in Antarctica - FRY-02 (spades assembly) (version 2) | ecosystem: Environmental > Aquatic > Freshwater > Ice >...
TTAGCGAACAGAGCGCAAAACTGCGGTAACTTTTCCTAAGATCTCGCAGTTATCGCCATCGATCGGCGCAAAATCATCATTAGCTGGCAACAGCCAGATGTGACCATTTTTGCGAGAGAAAGTTTTGACTGTCGCTTCGCCATCGATCATGGCAGCAACGATCTCGCCATTGTTGCAATCCTTTTGGGAGCGAATAACAACGTAATCGCCGTCGCAGATTGCAGCATCGATCATGGATTCGCCAACAACTTTGAGCATAAATAAATCTCCGGAACCAACGAGTGATTCTGGAAGTGGGAAGGTCTCTTCAACTTCTTGTTCGGCAGTGATCGGTCCACCTGCAGCAATTCTTCCAACAAGAGGAATGTATTTCGTGGCATCAACTGGCGATGAATTCTCGGCGGTTTTTTCATCTGGCATTAAAACTTCAAGAGCACGGCCACGAGTTGGGTCGCGGCGGATAAAGCCCTTTTTCTCCAAGGCCTCTAATTGGTACTTCACCGAGGCTGGGCTAGTCAGACCAGCAACTAGGCCAATTTCGCGCATTGATGGGGGATAGCCGTTGTTTTCAAGGGCATCTTTGATTGCGCCAAGGATCTTTAACTGGCGGGCGGTGAGGCCATGAGCATCAGCTGGGCCGTCGGGAAGTTCAGTTACGTTTTTAGCCATGCCTAAGGGTGACACACAAGGGGAAAAAATTCAAACACCTGTTCGAATTTATCTTGCATTTGTCAGTGGTGGGGTGTTTAATTGTCTTATTCGAACAACTGTTCGAATCCTTCCCCAAGGTACTACGGCCGTGAAAATCAAGGTGAAATTATGAGCACAGCAATCATCAACACACGAAAAATTAGCGCAGGGTATGTTTCTCGTGAAAGCATTATAAATCAAGGCTTTTCACGGGCTCTGGCCAATCCGTCCGATACGCAATCACTTCGATTGTCACGTCGTGGCCGCCTTGCTCGTACCGGTGTTGTGCTCTCACTGACCGTCGTGATGGCCGCTGGCTTTGCCGCCCAATCTGGTGCACAAGCCGGGCCTGGCTCACATCAGAGCGTGGCAAGCACAGCACCATCATTTGAAACAGTAGTTGTAGCTCCAGGGGAGACGTTATGGACGGTAGCTGCCGCTTATTCAACAGGAGATGTGCAAGGGCTGATCAGCCAGATCCGCGAAGTAAATCATCTGAAGGGCTTTGATCTGCAGGCTGGTCAAAAGCTTCGCGTTCCAGTTTCATCCCGTTAGAAAGAGTTCGACACGCCCATAGAAGGGTTTTAATCTACTCAACAGGCAAAGCCTCAATAAATGCTTTATAGTTAACACAAGATGTAGGGGTCAAACCCGTAAAAACTTCCATTAGTTGTGGTTTTACGGTAAATTTGTAGATCCGCTCAATACATCCTATGAGAGCTAAAAACGAGCATTGAAAGGAGGACACGCCGAGATGAATTGCCCATTTTGTAGAAACGAAGATTCTCGCGTTGTGGACTCCAGGCCGGTAGAAGAGGGCACCACAATTCGCCGCCGCCGAGAGTGCCCACAGTGTGGCCAACGGTTTTCAACTCAAGAGATCGCTTTGCTCAACATCATCAAGCGCAGTGGGGCCACCGAGCCTTTCAGCCGCGAAAAAGTACTGGTCGGCGTTCGTAAAGCCTGCCAAGGACGTCCCGTCAACGAGGACGATTTAGTTTTGCTTGCTCAGCGCGTAGAAGAGACTCTTCGAAGCACGGGACAGGCAGAGATCGAAGCTCAAGAAGTGGGCATGGCAATCCTTGCCCCACTCCGCGAACTCGATGAGGTCGCTTACTTACGTTATGCCTCGGTATACCGTAACTTTGCATCCCTTGAAGATTTCGAAGGTGAGATCGCACTTCTCCGTGCTCTACCTTCTGGCAATACCCCAATTGCATCAAAATCAAGTAATTCAGATTCACAACAGTTCATCCGTGTAAAAAATTAATCAACGAAAAATTAAAGCAAACTAGAAGACGGGGATTCACAAATGTCAGAAACGGTTATCAACCGACCAGCGAAAATCAAGGCCCACAACACTCTTAAGGGTAAGGGCTTGACCATCGAACGCATCTACACCAAGGAAGGCGTACACCCATACGATGAAGTTAAGTGGGAACGTCGCGATGTAGTGCAGCAAAACTGGAAAACAGGAGAGACTGTTTTTGAGCAACACAGTGTTGAGTTTGCTGACTTCTGGTCAGTGAATGCTTCAACAATCGTTACTACAAAGTACTTCCGCGGCGCACTCGGTGCTGAAAATCGCGAATGGTCTTTGAAGCAGGTAATCGATCGCGTAGTCCTTACATACACAAAGGCCGGCCGCGACAATGGTTACTTTGCAACAGAAAAAGATGCAACTGTTTACGAGCACGAACTTACGTACATGTTGCTTCACCAAATTTTTGCTTACAACTCACCAGTGTGGTTCAACGTTGGAACTAACCAACCACAACAGGTAAGTGCATGTTTCATCTTGTCAGTTGATGACACGATGGAGAGCATTCTTAACTGGTACCGCGAAGAAGGAATGATCTTCAAGGGTGGATCAGGAGCAGGACTTAACTTGTCACGCATCCGTTCATCAAAGGAGCTTCTAAAGTCTGGCGGAACAGCATCTGGTCCAGTTTCATTTATGCGCGGTGCTGATGCATCTGCCGGAACAATCAAATCAGGAGGCGCAACCCGTCGCGCTGCAAAGATGGTTGTTCTCGATGTTTCACACCCAGATATCGAAGAATTTATCGAGACAAAGGTCAACGAAGAGAACAAGATTCGCGCATTACGCGATGCTGGCTTCGACATGGACCTTGGTGGAAAAGACATCATCTCTGTTCAATACCAAAATGCAAACAACTCAGTTCGCGTATCAGATGAATTCATGCGCGCAGTTGAAAAGGGAGAGCAGTTTGGTTTAACAGCTCGCTCAACTGGCGAAGTTATTGAAACAGTAGATGCTCGTACTTTGTTTACCAAGATGTCACAAGCTGCATGGGCATGTGCCGATCCTGGAATTCAATACGATGACACGATCAATGATTGGCACACCAACCCAGAGACAGGTCGCATCAATGCGTCAAACCCTTGCTCTGAGTACATGTCACTAGATAACTCATCATGTAACTTGGCTTCAATCAACTTGATGAAGTTCCTAAAATCAGATGGTTCATTTGATGCAAAGACATTTGGTAAGGCAGCCGAACTCATCATTACTTCAATGGATATCTCAATCTGTTTTGCAGATTTCCCAACCGAAGCAGTGGGCGATACAACAAAGGCTTACCGTCAACTAGGAATTGGTTACGCAAACCTTGGTGCACTTCTTATGGCATCAGGTCTTGCCTACGACTCCGAAGGTGGGCGCGCGCTCGCTGGTGCGATCACATCATTGATGACTGGTATTACCTACAAGCGTTCAGCAGAACTTGCTGGAATTGTTGGACCATACGCAGGCTTTGCCCAAAACGCTAAGCCACATGCACGCGTTATGCGCAAGCATGCCGCAGCATCATCTGCAGCTAACTCAGTTTCAACACTCGATCGTGATGTGTGGACAGAGGCCAACAAGGCTTGGGATTCATCTCTTGCAACTGGCGACAAAAACGGATGGCGCAACGCGCAGATCTCAGTTCTTGCACCAACTGGAACAATTGGTTTGATGATGGATTGCGATACAACAGGTATCGAACCTGACTTCTCACTAGTTAAGTTTAAGAAGCTAGTTGGCGGCGGTTCAATGCAGATCGTGAACCAGACAGTGCCACTAGCACTTCGCAAGCTTGGCTACGCCGAAGAGACAGTTGAAGCAATTGTTGAATTCATTGCAAACAACGGTCACGTTATCGATGCGCCAGGGTTAAAGCTTGAGCATTACGACATCTTCGATTGTGCACTTGGTCAGCGATCAATTGCGCCAATGGGCCACGTACGAATGATGGCTGCTTGCCAGCCATTCCTATCAGGTGCAATTTCAAAGACAGTTAACCTGCCAGAAGATGCAACTGTTGAAGAAGTTGAAGAGGTTTACTTTGAAGCTTGGAAGATGGGCGTAAAGGCACTTGCTGTCTACCGCGACAACTGCAAAGTTGGACAACCACTTTCAGATGGAAAAGCAAAGAAGAAGGTTGCAGTTATTGAAGAAGCCGTAGCGACACCAGTTCGCAAGCGTCTTCCAAAATCACGTCCAGCAACTACAACATCATTTGCAGTTGGTGGCGCCGAGGGTTACATGACCGCTGGTGCCTATGCCGACGGTGCACTTGGTGAAGTCTTCTTAAAGCTTGGCAAGCAAGGATCAACACTTGCCGGCGTAATGGATGCTTTCTCAATCGCAGTATCTATCGGACTTCAGTACGGAGTTCCACTAGAGACATTCGTTGAGAAGTTTACAAACTTGCGCTTTGAGCCAGCCGGCATGACAGATGATGCAGATATTCGCATGGCACAGTCCATGATGGATTACATCTTCCGTCGCTTAGCACTTGATTACTTGCCATTCGAACAACGTTCAGCAATGGGACTTCACACTGCAGCAGAGCGCGCAGCGGCACTAGATAACGGTGGCGAGTTCGAACCTGTAGCAGGCGTTGAAACTGCACAAGCCCCAAAAGCAGTAGCAGCCCAGGCGGCTGCGGCTGTGGTGGCTCCTGCGGTTGTAAAAAGTGATGTAAAGATTGAGGCGGCACCAGTTGCTCAAACAATCGGTTCATCATCTGACTTGTTAGAGTCAATGGGAATCAAATCTGATGCGCCACTATGTATGACATGTGGAGTCAAGATGCGTATGTCAGGTGCATGCTTTGTATGCGAAGGTTGTGGAAACACATCTGGTTGCAGCTAAGCAATATATAAAACGGTTTATCCAACCCCGTTAAAAAACCCCGCCAATCACTGCGATTGGCGGGGTTTTTTCATGTTCGCATGGCCCCACTCAAGGCAGTAGAATAATGATGTTGTTTCCGGGGTCGATGTAATTTCGAACCGGCGGTTATAGTCCGCGACCCGATGCCAGCCAGGTATCGGTTGACTCAGTGAAATTCTGAGACCGACGGTTAAAGTCCGGATGAGAGGAAACCAACAAGAGGTAGGTATTTCACCTACCTTCTTTGTGCATTTTCCATTTCAGGAAATTGTTGTGCACCCACCCCGGTAACTCGTTTCTAGAGTGAAGGGGAAGAAAATGGATTACACAGTTGCGATGCAACGTGCCATTGCCCTGTCACAAAAAGGTTTAGGTAAAACGTCGCCCAACCCAATTGTTGGCGCCGTGATCATCGATTCAACTGGCGCTGTTATAGCCGAAGGTTTTCACGATCGTATGCAATCGGTTGATCACGCCGAAGTTGTTGCTTTAAAAGTCGCTGGCGAAAAAGCACTCGGTGCCACCATGGTCGTAACTTTGGAGCCATGTAATCACACCGGTACTACTGGCCCATGCACCCAAGCGATTATCGATGCTGGAATTTCTGCAGTTGTTTTTTCAGTAACCGATCCCAATGCAACGGCCGGAGGTGGCGCACAAGCCCTTCGCCAAGCAGGTCTACAAGTAACTGCTGGAGTTTTAGAAGCTGAAGCCGCATTTGCCAACCGTGCTTGGCTGATGAAGATAAAAAAGAATCGACCATTTTTCACCTGGAAAGTTGCCGCCACCCTAGATGGAAAAGTTGCCGCAACCGATGGCAGCTCCAAATGGATCTCTAATGAAAAATCTAGAGCCGATGTACAAGTATTGCGCAGACAGGCCGATGCAATCTTGGTGGGAACAAATACGGTCGTTACCGATAATCCACATTTAATTCCGCGTGGTGATTTTGCCGGTTTTACCCATAATCCTTTGCGCGTTGTATGCGGTGAGCAATCCTTACCAGCAGATGCCAAAGTATTTGATGATGCTGCGCCAACAATGGTCGTGGCCAGTAAAGATCTTGATCTGTTAGTTGAAAAACTCAATGAACGCGGAATTAATCATGTCTTTGTGGAAGCTGGCCCCACTTTGGCTAGCGCCATGTTGGACGGTTGTCTGATGGATGAGTTAGTTATTTATCAAGCACCTACGATATTAGGGGCTGGAAAGCAGTTCTTTACCTTTGATTATCCAACCAAGATTGAGAATCAAATGCGGATGGATCACATCAGCACACAAGTAATCGATGGCGATGTTAAATCTGTCTACACAATTAGGAACGGTGAATAAATGTTTACTGGACTAGTTGGCGAATTAGGAAAAGTGTCACAAATTTCTCGTGGGGCACAATCGGCCGTGTTTACAATCGAGGCACCGCTACTTATCGCCGAGATCAAACCAGGGGATTCAGTCAGCGTAAATGGTGTGTGCCTCACTGCCGTGACGGTAGCTGGTTCCGCTTTCACTGCAGATGTAATGATTCAAACTCTTAATGTAACTAGCCTCTCCATTATTGAAGTCGGCTCATCGGTAAACCTAGAACTTGCCGCACAGCTCAACGCTCGAATGGGTGGGCACATGGTTCAGGGCCATGTCGATGGGGTTGCTCATGTCATCGCCTTAACTCCTGGTGAAAAATGGTCTCGCTTTGATTTATCGATTCCAGAAAACTTAGGAAAGTACATAGTTAATCAAGGCTCAATAACTCTCGATGGTGTTTCGTTAACCGTGGGTGAAATCAATGATTCAAATAATCAAGTAACAGTCTGGCTGATTCCGGAAACGCTCACTCGAACTAATTTATCGGGTAAAAAAGTAGGAGATCCGATCAATGTAGAGGTAGATATTTTGGCTAAGTACGTAGAGCGATTAATGAAAAAGGGTGGCAACGATGAGTAAGTTACAAACCGCCCTCGATGCCTTTGCTCGTGGTGAAATGATCATCGTTGTCGATGATGAAAGCCGAGAAAATGAAGGTGATCTGATGTTGCTCGCTGAAAAAGCTACTGCGGCAAATGTTGGTTTTATGGTCCGACATACAACTGGAATTTTGTGTGTAGCAATTACCCAAGCGCGGGCCCGCCTGCTTCGTCTGCCATTAATGGTTGAAGATAACCAAGACTCAAAGAAGACTGCTTTTACCGTAAGCGTCGATGTAAAAAAAGGAATTACAACTGGAGTAAGCGCTCAAGAACGAGCAAATACAGTGGTGGCATTAGCGTCTCTCGAAAGTGTGGCTTCAGATTTCATTAGACCAGGCCATGTTTTTCCGCTGATTAGCGTTGATGGGGGATTAGCCAACCGTCGTGGACATACCGAAGCTGGAATTGCACTTGCCCAGTTAGTTGGCGCACAACCGGCCGCTTTGTTATCTGAAATAGTTAACGAAGATGGCTCAATGGCGCGTGGTCAATCATTACTTGATTTTGCCACCACACATGGCTTACACATTGTTTCCATCGAAGAGTTATCAAAGCTGGCAATACCGCTAGTACCGGTTAGCCCACTAACCTTTTCCTTTGATTGGGCATCATTGCCACTTCGAAATAAAGAGTGGAATATTTCGACTGTTCCAACGCTCTCACATCGAGCAAATGCAGTGATGAGATTTGGCACAGCCGGTGCAACACCGTTAGTGCGAATTCATAGCGAATGCTTTACTGGTGACGTTTTGCATTCACAACGCTGTGACTGCGGCGATCAGCTAGAGCAATCAATTTCACTGATTGAGGCAAGTGGTTATGGCTACATTATTTACTTACGCAATCACGAAGGTCGTGGAATTGGATTATCCGAGAAAATTAAGGCCTACCAACTGCAAGATCAAGGCATGGATACGGTTGAGGCAAATCTTGAATTAGGTCATCAAGTCGATGCTCGAAACTGGAGCGAGGCCGTTGCAATCGTTTCAAATCTCAACCTCTCTGCTATTACATTGTTAACAAATAACCCCGAGAAAGTAGCTGCCGTTGTGGCCGCTGGTGTTAGTTGTACTCAGCGCCATCTAGATACACCGATCAATCAATTTAATGAAAAATATTTAGCTACAAAAGAGAGCAAACTAGGACATCTGCGAGGAGTGAAATAAATGGCCGGACATGCACCTTCCATCGAAACGAAATCTCTACCAACGGCAAAGGTCGCGATTATCTCTTCCTCGTGGCATCTTGATCTTTGTAATGACTTAGTAGCAGGTGCACAACGTGCATTGGCTACCGCAGCAATTACGCAGGTAGAAGTTATCTATGTGCCTGGCTCCTTTGAAATTCCACTAGCTGCCCAATACGCATTCGAGCAAGGCTTTGATGGTGTTGTGGCAGTTGGATTAGTACTCAAGGGAGCGACCCCACACTTTGATTATGTCTGCCAAGGCGTCACACAGGGAGTAATCGACGTGAGTTTAAAATTTAGTAAACCAATTGGCTACGGCGTTTTGATGTGTAACGATCTCGATCAGGCAAAAGCCCGATCTGGCGTTGCCGGCAGTTCAGAAGATAAGGGATTTGACGCCGCAGTTGCGGTAATAGAACTGTTGCATTTGCGCGCGTAAAGTGCCAAGTTTGATGCTGGGGCCATCGTCGTTAGACTCCTATCTATGAGTACGCATAGCGCAGGAGCTGCATTTAAAAAGGCGCTTCTTGAAGAGTCTCCGCTTCAAATCGTCGGAACTATCAACGCTAACCATGCCCTGCTTGCCAAGCGTGCCGGTTATCGCGCCATCTATTTATCCGGTGGCGGAGTCGCCGCTGGTTCAATGGGAATTCCGGATCTTGGAATTACAACACTGGAGGATGTTTTAACGGATGTTCGACGTATTACAAATGTTTGCGATACCCCATTGTTAGTCGATGCTGATACTGGTTTTGGTGCATCAGCTTTTAACATTGGAAGAACGGTAAAAGATTTGATCAAGGCTGGCGCAGCGGCGATGCACATTGAAGATCAAGAAGGCGCAAAACGTTGTGGACACCGGCCTAACAAAGCAATCGTCGCTAAGGGCGAAATGGTGGATCGAATTAAAGCCGCGGTTGATGCCCGGACCGATGATAATTTTTCAATTATGGCCCGCACCGATGCGATCGCAAACGAGGGAATTGATTTAGCGCTAGAAAGAGTTCATGCCTACATTGAAGCAGGTGCTGACTTAATTTTCCCAGAAGCTATTGTCACATTGGCTGATTACAAAACTTTTAGTAGCGCCGTTACAAAGCCAATTTTGGCAAACATCACCGAATTTGGTTTGACTCCGCTATTTAGCAAAGATGAACTTGCCGCCAACGGTGTAGGAATCATTTTGTATCCATTATCTAGCTTTAGAGCCATGAATAAGGCGGCTGAGAATGTTTATACAGCTATCAGGCGCGATGGCACTCAGGCACATGTGATCGACACAATGCAGACAAGAGAAGAGTTGTACCAAGTGATTAATTACTATGAGTATGAAAAAGCGCTGGACCAAACACTAGGCAAAGACAACGGATAAGGGATCATGACTGAATTCAAAGCGAAAAAATCGGTAGCACTTTCAGGTGTTCCAGCAGGAAGTACCGCCCTTAGCACAGTCGGTGGCGGCGATCTTCACTACCGTGGCTACAGCATCAAAGATTTAGCGATTAATTGTCAGTTTGAGGAAGTCGCCTATTTATTGGTTCATGGCGGCCTTCCAACTCAAACTCAATTAGATACTTACAAGTCAAAACTACGCGGTTTACGTGCTCTTTCGCCGCAATTAAAAACAGTTCTCGAGCAAATTCCGGCCACAGCACATGCCATGGATGTTTTGCGAACTGCATTTTCAGCATTAGGTGCAATAAATCCAGAGTCCACAGCTCACACTGAAATCGAAGCACGCGACATTGCCGATTCAATGCTGGCTAAAACTGGATCGATCCTTGGCTACTGGCATCACTTTGCAAATAATGGAAAAAAGATTGAAGTTGAGACTGACGATAACTCAATCGGTGCTCACTTCTTGCACTTATTACATGGTGAAAAGCCAAGTGCGCTGTGGGAAAGAGCGATGCACGAATCACTTGTTTTATATGCCGAACATGAATTTAACGCCTCAACATTTACCGGGCGTGTAATTGCTGGAACCGGCGCCGATATGTACTCATGTGTTACTGGATCTATTGGTGCACTCAGTGGTCCAAAGCACGGCGGTGCTAATGAAGTCGCACTTGAAATTCAACTTCGTTACAAAACAGCCGATGAAGCCGAAGCTGATATCCGTAAGCGGTTAGCGACAAAAGAAGTTGTGATTGGTTTTGGTCATCCGGTCTATACCGTGTCTGATCCCCGACATGAAATTGTAAAAGTTGTTACCAAAGAACTTGCGCTTGAAGCTGGTAAAGAGAACTTATATGAAATCGCGGATCGGATTGAAACAGTAATGTGGGATGCTAAAAAAATGTTCCCTAATGTGGACTGGTTTTCAGCTGTTGCCTACGATTCCATGAATATTCCGGTCAACTATTTCACACCACTATTCGTGATGGCACGCATTTCCGGATGGACTGCACATGTAATCGAACAACGTCTTGATGGAAAGATTATTCGCCCAACGGCTACATATGTTGGACCAGAAGATTTAGCCTTCATCCCAATCGAAAAGCGATAACCATGTCAGGCCAGGCAGCGAAGAGCATTCAACCGTACGATCAAGAGATCATCGATATCGTTGATTACGCACTTAATTATCAGGTCACCTCATCGGTGGCATATGAAACTGCCTGGAACTGTTTTTTAGATACGTTGGGCTGCGGTCTAGAAGCGTTGGAATATGAAGCATGTACAAAATTGATGGGACCTGTCGTCCATGGCCTGACTGTAAAAAATGGAGTTAAGGTCCCTGGAACAACGCATGTCCTAGATCCAGTGCAGGGTGCTTTTAATATCGGCGCCATGATTCGTTGGTTAGATTTTAACGATACTTGGCTGGCCGCTGAATGGGGACATCCATCAGATAACTTAGGTGCAATTTTGGCAACTGCCGATTGGTTCTCACGCACTACTGAAAAGAAATTCACAATTAAAGATGTCTTAACGGCCATGATCAAAGCACATGAGATCCAAGGATGTATTGCTTTAGAAAACTCATTTAATAAAGTTGGCTTAGACCACGTCGTTTTGGTCAAAGTTGCTTCAACGGCAGTCGTGGCACAGATGCTTGGCTTGACCCGAGATCAAGCCCTAGCTGCCGTTTCACTTGCTTGGGTTGATGGACAATCACTTCGAACATATCGCCATTTTCCAAACGCAGGATCAAGAAAGTCGTGGGCGGCCGGTGATGCAACATCACGTGCAGTTCGCTTGGCATTGATCGCACAAACTGGCGAGATGGGTTACCCGTCGGCCTTAACTGCAAAAACGTGGGGCTTTTATGATGTTTCATTTAAGGGCAACTCTTTTAAATTTCAACGCCCGTACGGAACATACGTCATGGAAAATATCCTCTTTAAAATCTCTTTTCCAGCAGAGTTTCACTCACAAACAGCCGTTGAAGCGGCCATGATTTTATTTGGCCAGATGAATGCCGCCGGTAAGACACAGGCAGATATCAAAAAAGTAACAATTCGTACGCACGAGGCTTGTATTCGAATCATCGATAAAAAAGGTCCGCTGAACAACCCAGCCGATCGTGATCACAGCATTCAATATATGGTTGCAGTTCCATTAATTTTTGGTCGCTTAACTGCGCGCGATTATGAAGAAGATATTGCGGCGGATCAGCGCATCGACGCGCTTCGCGAAAAAATAGTGTGTGTGGAAGATACCAATTACACCGCTGACTATCACGACCCCGAAAAGCGCTCGATTGCCAACGCAATTACTATCGAATTTACTGATGGCACAAAATTAGGGGAAGTAGCCGTTGAGTATCCAATCGGACATGCGCTGCGCCGTACTGAAGGAATCCCATTGTTGATCGAGAAGTACAAAACAAACTTGGCACGGATTTATGACGCCGATAAGCAGAAAAAGATTCTAGAACTTTCACTTGATTACAACACGTTAGCATCAACTCCGGTAGATGAGTTTATGGATTTGATGGCGCTCTAATGAGCGATATGTCGGCAAAAGTTCGGAAAGCCCTAGAAGTAGCCGTAGCGGCAATTGGTGGCGCCCCGCGCGAAGGTCAGATCGAAATGGCTGAAGCCGTGGCTAACGCGTTAACAAATCGACATCACCTCATGGTTCAAGCCGGAACTGGAACTGGTAAATCTTTAGCGTATTTAGTACCAGGAATTGTTCATGGCCGGAAAGTCTTAGTAGCAACGGCCACCTTGGCATTGCAGCGACAATTAATCGATCGCGATTTACCCGCAGTTGTACCTGCTTTAGAAAAAGAGCTTGGCCGATCAATCACCTATGCAATTTACAAAGGCGTTGGCAACTATGTCTGCCTACAAAAAATGAATAGTGATGATGTTGATGCCGACGGCGCGCTTATTTTAGAAGTTTCATCCCTTGAAAAAGATGCTAAGCGTTTAATCGATTGGGCTAAAACTCCAGGTGTCAGTGGCGATCGAGACGACGCCCCCGAAGTTGATCGAAGAGTATGGGCAGCTAATAGTGTTTCGGGTCGTGAATGTGTCGGCGCTGAAATCTGCGAATTTGGCGGGAAATGCTTTGCGGTAAACGCCAAAGCGAAAGCGCAAACTGCCGATATTGTCGTCACAAACCACACCTTATTAGCTATCGAAATCGTTGATTCACACAAGATTCTCCCTGAGCGTGATTGTGTGATTTTAGATGAAGCGCACGAGTTCATGGATCGCGCAACACAGGCGGTAACGGAGGAGCTAACTTCTAATCGTGTATTGCGCGCCGCCGCTATGGCCAGAAAATTCATGCCGGGCAAGCTTTCCGATGCTTTTCATAAAGCAGCAAACGATTTTCACGAATCGATGGTTGATTATGGTGACGGCATTAAAGGAGATCTCACTTCACAGGGTCGGCTAGAAGTGATTCCACAGTCATTGGAATCACCAATTCGAAAAATCGCCGAAAATTCAAAGGCGATCGTTCAGTTTTTGTTAGCTGATGATGAAATTATTGACACTGATGCATTAACGGAGCGAGCACGCGTTAAAGGCGCCGTCAATGAGATCGCAACAACTGCCGCTAAATTACTAAAACTGGGAGACGGGCTAGTACTTTGGTACGAGCCAACATTTTCAACTCTGTATCTTGCTCCATTATCAGTCTCAGAAGTTTTGCGAGAAAACCTGCTGACTAAGTCCCCAGTGATTGCAACGTCGGCAACGCTAACAGTTGGCAAGGGCTTTGATTCAATGGCCAAGTCAATTGGTTTTGTAATCGGCGAAGAATTAAATGCAGAATTGCGCGATGATGAGATCGACCCAGCTAATTTACAGATGCTAGATGTTGGCTCACCATTTGATTTTGCTAATCAAGGTGTTTTATATATGCCAAAACATTTACCAGAACCAGGACGAGATGGACCGAGCCAAGAAGTACTGACCGAACTTGGTGAACTCATTGATGCTGCAGGCGGACGAACCCTTGCCTTATTTTCTTCTTGGCGTGGGGTAGAAGCAGCTGATGCACATTTGCGTAAAGTTTTAGAAGAGTTACCAATAAAAATAATTACCCAAAAACGTGGCGACGCCGTTGGTCCACTCGTTTCCAGATTCGCAAAGGATGAAACCTCTGTTTTGCTTGGCACAATGTCGCTCTGGCAGGGTGTAGATGTTCCGGGAAATAGTTGTATTTTGGTCGCGATCGATCGGATTCCATTTCCACGTCCCGATGAACCGGTCATGAGTGCGCGCGCGGCCCAAGCCGATGCCGCTGGCGGAAGTGGCTTTATGCAGATTTCGCTACCCAGGGCAGCGCTTTTACTAGCTCAAGGAACCGGTCGATTAATCAGATCAGTTGATGATCGCGGCGTTGTTGCGATCTTAGATTCGCGAATTGTGACGAAGCGATATGGATCAACGTTACTTAATTCAATGCCGCCTCTATGGAGAACCTCAGATTCAGCCGTTGTCCGAGACTCGCTGCGCAGACTGGCCGAGAGCATGGAAGAATAAAACTATGCCTCGCATCGAAACCCCTACTCTGGCACAGCACCGCGATTGGCGGCGCAACCAGTTAATCGAGGCTGCCGCAAGTATCGCCCTCGAATCAGGTGGCTCGGCAATTACTGTTGCCGCAGTTGCCACGCGAGCCGGACTTTCCAGAACATCGGTGTACGAATATTTTGGTAGCAGCGCCGAATTAGTTGCTGATCTAGTAATTGATGAGCTCAGTAATTTTGCGGAGTATCTTGCACAAGAAGTAGCTACAAGCACTGATGCCGCAGATCGAATTCAAATGTGGGTGGAAGCGGCCTTGACCTACATTGCCGATGGTCGCCATTTATTGGCAAAGGCTTTGAACATGACGACTTTGCCGCAGGATCGCTCGCATCAGATTAGAAATGCACACCGAACTTTGTTGGCCCCACTTGTAACTGCGCTAGAAGAGATTGGTGTTTCAGATACAACTCGCGCTTTGGCTTTTATTCAAGCGGTAACTGATGTTTCAACCAAGCGAATTGAAGCTGGCCACGATGCAAAAGCTGAGATTAAATCTGCTCAAGCATTTTGCACCAGTGGCCTAGCCGCAATTTAATTTATTTTCGCTTAACCGTAAAAGAGAACTTAAGCGCGTCGTAGCTATCTTTCTTGCCAGCGGCAGTTGCCGTAATGGTGCAATCACTTTGTCGGATCAAGGTATTTCCGGTAATTGAACAGCGTCCACTTGTTGTGTACTTAATCTTTTCACCGTAATTTGTGGTCTTAGCTAAAGCGGTTTTTACACCAACTTTTGAAGCTGTCACAGCTTTGATATTTGGAACTACTTGCACTCCCATTTTCAATTGAATCGGAAAACGAACAGTTGTCGCCGCAGAAGTTGGGCTACCGGCCGAAGTTACGGCAATGCTGCACAAGCCTGTGCCAGTTAGGGCGGTTAATTTGCCATTGACTACGGTGCACTCTGGTGCGAGTGATTCAATGGTTAGCGCCGCGCCAGATTTTGAGGTTGCCACAATGGTTACTAACTCACGGTAACCCAAGAGAAATGAATCACGAGTACTGATTGTTAGGCTATTGATACTTGCCGAGATTTCATCAGTTGGCAGAACTACAACATTTGAATCAGCTGGCTTAAAAGTTAATGGCAGAAATTGATCCTCGGAAAAATCACCACGAATTGTGTGGTCATACCGTAAGAACAGACCGCACTTAGTAACAGTGCAATCAACGTTGACCGTACCTGATGTGAAAACACCAACGGGCTTAAAGACAATGACAGATGTTGGGGTAAATGATGCTCCCCGCTCATTCGAAATCCACAATTCAGCTGCCTTGTTGCAAATTGCTGGTCGGACACCGGCAACGCCTTCTTGGCACTGTTGGATATATAAACCACCCTTAGCTGGAAAGCTCGAGAGGAGTATCGCCACGTTGGCGCCCTGGAAATCTAGGTTAGTTAAAGTCGAGCCAATTAATTGGGTTTGTGCAGCTTGGGCTTGGGTAGGTAATAATAACGAGGTAAATAATGCGATAACAATTGCTAACTTTTTCAATCTTTTCTCCTTGGGTATTTTTCTATTTGATTTTTATTGGGATAAATAAGTCGTAACTTCGATCATTGCCGCGTAAGTGATCGGCGCGAACAGTGACTGCGCAAATAACTTTCTTGCAATCAAATTTTCCTATCTTTCTAGTTACCTGAAGCCTTTGGGTAAAGCGACCGCCTGGTAGAAACTCTTGCGCTAGCCCAACCCCATATGGTGGGGGATTAGATGAGATCCAGAAAGAGGCATCACCAACTCCTGCTTTATTGATACCGCCACCACACGGTGAAGGCAGCACGCCTTTCTTTTGAATGACACAGTAAGAAAGATAAATCCCAACCGTTTCATCGAAATGATTTCCGGTAACAGTTATGGTCGAACCATTTTTTGCTACCGATTTCGAGGTGGTTAATTTTTGCCCTTGCCCACCCTTTACGGTTGCAGCCGAAGCTGATGTCAGACCCATCAGGGACAACAGTAAAAGAAGTATCAAGACGCGCTTCATGGGTAAAAGATTAGGTCGATTGCGGGCCGGCCTTATCCGACAGGACACGGATATTTGTTGGGCAAAGTTTTGGCAGACTATAGACATGAAGAAATTGAGTGTCATCGCATTAGTTTTTGCCCTCACCGGGTGCGCTAATTCACAGGCTCTTAACTCATTTACGATTTCGCAAAATGAAATATCGGCGGTCGCGGTTGCCGATCAAAGTAATTTTTCAGTGTCGCGAGTCATAGTTTTAGCTAATGGCGTCGCCGAGATCATGCTCGCTTTGAATGCAAAATCACTTGTGATTGGCCGAGATATTTCTAGCACCGAATCCGCGCTTTCGGATGTACCGATCGTAACTTCGGGCCACCAAGTGATTCCAGAAAAAATTATCTCTTTAAAGCCAGATCTAGTAATAATCGATGCATCAACTGGCCCAAAGGTTGCGCTCGATCAAATCAGATCCGCTGGTATAAAAATCGTGGAAACCCCTGAGAGTTGGACGCTGGCCGATATTGCGCCAAAAATTACTGCAGTCAGCCAAGTGATTGGCGCCGAAAAAGCCGGCGCAGCCTTGATTGCCAAGTTAAGTGCGACTTCCCAATTTACTAAAGTTACCGGAAACCCAAAGGTAGCGTTTTTATATTTACGTGGCACTTCTTCCATCTATTTAATTGGCGGTCCTGGTTCTGGCACCGATTCCATGTTGGCAGCTGTTGGCGCCACAGATGTTGGCGCAGAAAAACTTCCGCGCGCATTTAATACCTTAACGGCGGAAAGTTTGGCCGAGCTTAACCCTGATGTCATTTTAGTAATGAGTAAAGGTTTGGAATCAGTCGGTGGAGTACAAGGTTTAATCAAGTTACCAGGTGTGGCCCAAACTAAGGCCGGTAAAAACGCCGCCATTATCGATGTCGATGACTCACTACTTCTCTCTTTTGGACCACGTACGTATTCTTTAGTTAATCAACTAGCTAAAGCGATTGATGCGGTAAATCAATGAAAAAGTTTGCACCGGCATTTACAGTTGCTTTATTACTGGCCTCAGTTTTTGTTGGCCTCATGGTTGGTGCAACACAGATCAATGGTTTTTGGTCGGCCTTAATCAATCCAGGAAGCAATGAAATCTTGTGGCAGATTCGAATTCCTCGTGTTGGCGCTGCAATTATTGTCGGCGCAGCACTTGCTATCGCTGGATTAATGGCCCAAGGTGCATGTAATAACGCCCTAGCCGAACCAGCAATTCTTGGAACTTCAGCTGGTGCATCATTTGGCGCAATTCTTGGAATTCTTCTCGGCATTGTTCAAGTGGGTTCATTAGGAGCAGTTGCCTTTGCGGTAATAGGGGCGCTGCTGGCAACGGCGCTGACTTTTAAATTGGCCTCGCTGGGTCGGGCCTTGTCATCGTTTGCACTGATCATTGTTGGTATCGCCGTGTCTGCGCTGCTCACTTCTTTAGTGGCTTTGCTCAGCGCTATGGTCGATCGGGCCGATGCTAGATCTATCTCCTTTTGGAGTTTTGGATCTCTGGCACTTATCACTCCGGAAAACTTAATTGGCATTTCTCTAACAACAGTTGCCGGCATTTTAATTGCTTGGAAAATTGCGCCATCACTTGATCGCCTTTCCTTAGGGGATGCAACGGCCTTTCATTTAGGTGTTGATGTCAGGCGAATTCGTTTACTGGCGCTAATTTCACTTTCGTTACTTGCTGGCGGGGCGGTCAGTACAGTTGGAAGTATCGCCTTTATTGGCCTAGCCGCACCGCATATTGCCCGCTTTATCTACGGTCCAGCCCACAAATATCTGATCGCTCAAACCGGCGTAATTGGAAGTTTCATTGTCGTTACCGCCGATTCGCTAGCACGCACAATCGCCCAGCCCAATGAACTATCAATTGGTTTATTAACCTCACTTGTTGGTGCACCAGTCTTAATTGCACTAGTTACCGTTAAAAATAATATTTGGAAAATGCAATGATTACTTTAAAAAATATTACGGTTTTTCGAGATCGACAGTTGGTCATCAATCAGGTAACCGAACAGATTCCGGCTGGCCAGATTACGGCGATTATTGGGCCAAATGGTTCTGGCAAATCTACGTTACTGGCTGCAATTGCTGGCGACTTATCATTGCATGCAGGTGTGATCACCATTGATAACGTAGATGTTCGACGTTCAACTGCGACCGAGTTGTCAGATTTACGATCTATGTGTGTGCAAAACCAGTTATTTACTTTAGGTTTTACAGTTCGGCAAATAATTGAAATGGCCGGCCCGGCAACACACGTGTTGGAGCAGTTAGATTTATCCGATCTGGCCGAACGAGCGGTCACAACTTTATCTGGCGGCCAATCCCAACGCGTTGCAATTGCCCAAGCGATCGCACGCAATGCACCTGTCCTATTACTGGATGAACCATTAGCCGCCCAAGATGTTCACAGTTGTGATCGCATCATTGCGCTATTAAAGAAATTAGCCGCGAGCGGCACAACGGTTGTTGTGGTCTCACACGCCGATCATGGTCAGTTAGCGTGGGCCGATAAAATTATTGAGCAACAGCTTTAATTCTGGCCACGATTTAGCAAAACTAGGATGCAAGGTAAGTTCCTGAACTCGATCAATTTTGACCCAACGTACTTCATGAGATTCATCATTTACTTCGTGGGCAACTAGTTCGATTCCGGCGCGCGCAATAACGGTTTCATACCGCCAACTGCCGTGATCATCGCAAAATGTTTCTTCAACCGTTAACAGATCGGTATCGATGCCGGTCTCTTCTACAGCTTCCCGAAAAGCGCCCTCAATCACGCTCTCGTGTGAATCTCTGGCACCGCCGGGAATTCCCCAGGTGTCACCGTTATGTACCCAAGGGGCGCGATGTTGCATCAAGATCTCTTCGCCACGAAAGATTAATATTCCAGCGGCGCCATTGAGTCCCCAATGTTTATTTCCGCAGGCGCACTGGACCCAACCATCACCATCGCGTGCGCTCATGTTCCTAGCCTGTCACACCTATCCACAGTTTGCGTAGTTGTTAGGCGCTCATCCCTTTTCCCGATTTATCGTCCCCGCCATGAAGTTATTACTAATTGCACTGATTATTTCTTTAACGCCCATTCATATGGCTCATGGCGATCAATGCCAAGAGCAGGCGTGCATCAGTGTTTATACCGAAAACAATCAGATAATTATTGTGGCGCGAAAAGGTAATACAACGGCTACCCAAAAAATTAGCCAGGCGCCAAAGAAGCCGGTCGTGAAATCGACACCAAAACCCAAGCCGGTACCTTTATTTTTCCCACCAAAAGTAGTTGTTGTGCCAAAACCTATTTTGTCCAAACCAAGAGTTAAGCGCACTTATAAGCCACGTACTACGAAAGCAGTTACTTCAGTAAATCTCAGCGATCGATTAATAAAAATGGTGCCAACAGCCGGCGTTGCCTACCAACCCGAATTTGAACCGCTATCAAATGTGCCGGTTTATTTTTGGTGTGATCTACCTACGCTCTTTCAAAGCCGAGTAGACATTATTGGTGAAGTTGTAGATGTGGCGTTGCGGCCATCGTTCATGTGGTCTTTTGGCGATGGCGCAATTTATGCAACGACCGATAACGGCGGGCCATTTCCTAATGGAAATGTGCGGCACTCATATGCCAGGCCCGGCACCTACTTAATTACATTGCTAACAACGTGGAATGGCACCTATACGCACAACGCCGAAGCCCGGGCAGTTAGCGGAACCGTAAAAAAAATTTCGGTGGCAACCGTCACCGTAGTAGCAGCCCCAACAACGTTCAAAGGATAAGGATCCATGACAACTGAAAATACCTACGTCACCATAGCTTCGCTGCCACAATCGATGGATTCAGAGTTTATGGAATCCGTGAAAAGTTTTGCCCTAACTGCCGATTCACCAAATTTAAATTTACTGCAACGAGATGGTGCAACTGCCATCATTGATTTAGCGATGCAGTTTGGCGATCGCGGTTACAACAGTGATATCGAATTAATTGCCCAAGTGGTTGGACGGCTTCAAGATGTGCAGGTCCGAGATTTTGCATTGGGTTCACACAGTGAAAAAAGCTTTGATACCTATTGGAATATGTGGCTCTATTTATTGCGCATTGCACCAGTTGGTTTTGTCGCCCCAATCGCTTGTCTCTTTGCCACCTTGGCATACGAGCGCGGAGAGTCGGAGCTCTCCTTTCGCGCACTTGATCGGGCAACTGCCGAAAGCCCAACGTATGCACTGACTATCTTGCTGCGCCGGGTATTTACCTCAGATTGGCCCAGCAATGCTTTTGCCGCGATGCGGGTGGAGCTACACCCGAAAGTGACCGCTGGGATTTTTAACGCTTAATGGCTAGAATTAAACCGTTCACGAGTCCTACGTATTAGCCCCGGCTTAGTAGGCGGCAACCCTCCACCGCGGCGGGGTGCTCCGGGTGACGAACCGGCTAGGTAACTAGCAAGCCCCGTGAAGGATTGTATGTATGCACGATAAGAAATCACCGACAGGTGCTTGGCTGGAAAGCCACGACCCAGGAGATCGACTATTTATTTCAATCGGAGATTTACTCCTTGAAAATGGTGAAGTTCTACCAAACGTAACAATCGCTTATCAAAGTTGGGGCCAATTAAACGCGGCCAAAGACAATGCGATTTTAGTTAATCACGCGATGACTGGTTGGTCTGATGTTCCGGGTTGGTGGCCTTCTATGGTTGGACCGGGACTTCCATTTGATTCCGATACATATTTTGTAGTCTGCCCAAATGTTATTGGTGGCTGTCAAGGCTCTACCGGTCCTTCATCAATTGCACCTGATGGAAAACGATGGGGCTCACGTTTTCCAGCGATCACAATTCGCGACATGGTTGCCGCCGAAGTTGCATTTAGCGATGCCATCGGAGTTTCAAAGTACAAACTCGCAGTCGGTCCATCACTGGGTGGGATGCGGGCCTTGGAGTGGGCGGTGCAACTGCCACATCGAGTGGGTGCCATCTGCACTATTGGATCATCGGCCGTGGCAACGGGAGATCAGATCGGAACTGCCTCGATTCAAATTCGCGCAATTAAAAGTGATCCGCAATTTAACCGCGGTGATTACTACGAGCAGGAATCTGGACCCGAAGAGGGGATGGGGATCGCCCGTCGAATCGCGCATCTGACCTATCGAACTGAAGCTGAAATGGATATCCGCTTTGGCCGCCAGCTACAGGGCGATGAAACTGGGCGCTACGCCGTGGAGTCCTATCTTGATCATCAAGCCGATAAATTAGCCCAGCGCTTTGATGCCAATACCTACATCGCACTGACCGAGGCGATGAATAGCCATGACATTGGGCGAGATCGCGATGGTGTGGCCGCTGCCTTGGCCACAATCCAGGTTCCGATCGTCGCAGTTGCAATCGATACCGATCGCCTCTTCCCGGTGCGCCTACAGGCCGAGATCGCCGAATTAGCACCTGCTGCAGCCCCGCTGGTGGTCATAAACAGCCCATTTGGCCACGATGGCTTCCTAGTTGAGGTGGAAAGTGTTGGAAATGTGATCCGAGCGGCGATAAAACTCTCGAAATAGCGGTCCAAAGGGTGTTTTTGGATGTGCATTTACTTGCCAAACTAAATTATAATATAGACGTCGCTTCAGCCGAACCGGCCGAAAAAACCAAAGGACAATTGTGGCTGTATTTAGTGCGCTCAAAAACAAGGTGAAGCCAAAGGCTTCGGCAACAACTGTCGCCAAGAAAGCTCCGGCTAAGAAATCTGCCCCAGTAAAAAAAGCGGCAGTGAAAAAAACTGCGCCAATTAAAAAAGTTGCACCGGCAAAAAAAGTGGCAGCTAAAAAAGTAGCCCCAGTAAAGAAAGCAGCAGTCAAAAAAGCTGCACCAGTTAAAAAAATAGAGTTGAAAAAAGATTTAACGGTTAAAGATGTGCAAGCAATTGTTGACGCCAAAACCGCAGTGCTTCGCCAAAATGAAGTTCTCGCCGAACTTGAACTTCGCGGCGTAACATCGATCAACCGAATTCCAAAGAAAGTTGATAAAGATTTAGTTGATGAAGCACGTGCGCTCGCAACGCAAGTTCCAATAATCGTTGAAAAGCTGCGCAAGAGCGGACTGGGTTCACCAGCCCGTATTTTGAAAAAAGCTGAGTACGCATTAATTGCGCCAAAGCCAGAACCAGTAAAAATTGATGCTCCAAAAATCGATGCCAAGACTGGTAAATCAGTTGTAACAAAGATTGATGGTGAAGAAGTTGAACTAGAAGAAGTTGAATTAGAAGATGTTGAAACTCTAATCAAAGAGGCTACCGATATCGTCGACAGCGAAAGTGAAGACAAGGGCAATCAGCCACGCGTCGTTGATTTAGCGGACGAGACAACACAAGGCAAAGAAGAAGATGCATTTACATTAAAGGCATCGGAAGAAGATGATGCCCCAGCACAAACAGTTATGACCGCTGGTGCAACAGCTGATCCAGTAAAGGATTACCTCAAGCAAATTGGTCGCGTGGCATTGCTCAATGCAGAACTTGAAGTTGAGCTAGCAACACGCGTAGAAGTAGGCCTTTTTGCCGGTGAAAAATTAAAGCATGAGAAGAAGTTAGAGAAGAAGTACAAGCGCGAATTAGAGTGGCTAGTTGAAGATGGTAAGCGGGCAAAGAATCACTTGCTCGAAGCTAACCTTCGTTTAGTTGTTTCACTGGCAAAGCGTTACACCGGTCGTGGCATGTTGTTCCTGGATCTAATTCAGGAAGGCAACTTAGGACTTATCCGCGCAGTTGAAAAATTCGACTATACAAAGGGTTACAAGTTCTCAACATATGCCACCTGGTGGATCCGCCAGGCGATTACTCGCGCCATGGCCGATCAGGCACGCACAATCCGTATTCCTGTTCACATGGTTGAAGTCATTAATAAGCTGGCACGCGTTCAGCGCCAGATGTTGCAAGATTTAGGTCGCGAACCGACCCCAGAAGAGTTAGCTAAAGAACTCGACATGACTCCTGAAAAGGTCGTCGAAGTTCAAAAGTATGGCCGTGAACCAATTTCACTTCACACACCGCTTGGTGAAGAAGGAGATTCCGAGTTCGGTGATCTAATCGAAGACTCCGAAGCAGTTGTTCCAGCCGATGCCGTTTCATTTACTTTGTTGCAAGAACAGTTGCACTCAGTTCTTGATACTTTGTCAGAGCGTGAAGCTGGTGTAGTTGCAATGCGCTTTGGATTAACAGATGGCCAGCCAAAGACACTTGATGAGATTGGAAAGGTTTACGGAGTAACTCGTGAACGTATTCGCCAGATTGAATCAAAGACAATGTCCAAGCTTCGTCACCCATCACGTAGCCAAGTTCTGCGCGATTACCTAGATTAAAAGTTAGTAAGTAGCTAACAAGCAATCATGAGTGATAATCCAAAAGTCTTTGTTAATCCAAAGAGCGGATCAATCCGTGTAACTGGAACAGTTGATTTTGTTGATGCTGATGGAAACGTGACCGAAACTATGGAAAATCCAAAGTTTTGCGGCTGCGGCCACTCACAAGAAAAGCCCTTCTGCGATGGTTCGCACAAGGGCTTTCTCGAAGAAAAGTAAGATTTAGTTTTTAGATTCACTCAACTTTTCTGATTCATCTTGAATCTTGGCGGCAAGTGGCTTTAGCTTTTCAGCGTATTCCTTGCCGTGGTGAGCGCAAAACATCAACTCTCCACCATTGAGAAGGACGGCACGGACATAGGCCTGGGCACCGCAACGATCGCAGCGATCTAGCGCGTTAAGAGGTACTGATTCAAACAATATCTGTTCTGACATATCTCTCTCCGATTTCGTTTGTTTCTATGGAACAGCAAACCACATTTATTTATTCCCCGCTCGTTATATTTCAAGTTTTTTCATTAATTAACACTTAATTAACACTGAGAGTCGACAATTCACGCCCTTAGAAGGGTTATCGGCGCGCTTACGCGTGATTTTGTGCTGATGGGGATAATCTTTCGCCCCATGGCCGAGAATGATGCAACGAGTTCGCAAAATAGCTACACCGCGAAGGATCTCGCTGTACTCGAAGGCTTAGATGCCGTTCGCAAACGCCCCGGAATGTATATCGGCTCCACTGACTCTCGTGGCCTCATGCATTGTTTATGGGAAATTATTGATAACTCGGTCGATGAATCTTTAGCTGGCCATTGCAAGAAAATTGAAATTAACCTTGAATCCGATGGTTCTGTTGAAGTACATGATGATGGTCGTGGAATTCCAGTTGATAAAGAACAAAAGACTGGCTTAACCGGCGTAGAAGTTGTACTTACTAAATTGCATGCCGGTGGAAAATTCGGTGGTGGTTCATATGCTGCATCAGGTGGTTTGCACGGTGTGGGTGCATCGGTTGTAAACGCTTTAGCATCTCGATTAGATGTTGAAGTTGATCGTGATGGCAAAATTTATTGGATGTCTTTTCAACGCGGCACTGCTGGAATCTTCGATGGTGATGGACCAAAGGCAGCTTTCGAACCAAAATCTGGACTTCGTGTCATCGGAAAGATCTCATCGAAAGTAACTGGCACACGTATCAAGTGGTGGAGTGATCGTCAGATTTTCTTGAAGGAAGCAGAGTTAGATTTAGAAGAAATCTACGCCCGTGCCCGTCAAACTTCTTATTTAGTTCCCGGACTTACTTTAATTGTTAACGATAATCGCACTAAGACAAAGAAAACCGAAACTTTCTTTCATAAAAGCGGAATTACTGAATACTGTAATTTCTTGCAACCAGATGAAGCAGTTGGCGATGTAATTCGAATTTACGGTACTGGGCACTATCAAGAGACCGTCCCAGTATTAGATGACAAGGGCCATATGGTTTCAACTGAAGTTGAGCGCGATATGGAAGTTGATATCGCCATGAAGTGGGGTAATGGTTTTGAAACTACCCAACGTTCATTTGTTAACATCATTGCTACGCCAAAGGGTGGAACGCACGTACTGGGCTTTGAGCGGGCACTGGTAAAGGTAGTCAACGAAGCACTTCGCTCTACTAAGACCTTGGCCAACAAAGAGATCGATGTTATTAAAGATGACGTTCTCGAAGGTTTAACGGCCGTTGTCACAGTTCGCATGTCAGAGCCACAGTTTGAAGGTCAGACTAAGGAAGTACTTGGAACTGCCGCTGCCACCCGAATCGTCTCGGCTGTTGTCGCCGAAATGATGAAAGAGTATTTCAATACCTCAAAACGAATTGATAAGGCCAATGGCCGTTTAGTTCTAGAAAAAATAGCATCGGCAGCTCGTACCAGAATAAGCGCCCGTGCTCACAAGGATTTACAACGTCGTAAAAACGCACTCGAATCCTCATCTTTGCCAACTAAGCTTTCCGATTGCCGTTCGGAAGATGTCACTCGTACCGAATTATTTATTGTAGAAGGTGATTCGGCACTGGGTACGACAAAGGCGGCCCGTAACAGTGAATTCCAAGCGATCTTGCCGATCCGCGGAAAGATTCTCAATGTTCAAAAGGCTTCACTGTCACAGATGCTAGAAGACAAAGAGTGTGGATCGATCATTCAGGTTATTGGTGCCGGTTCTGGAAAATCATTTGAATTAGATGAAGCCAGATATGGCCGAATTATTTTGATGTCTGATGCCGACGTCGATGGCGCCCATATTCGTTGCTTGCTCTTAACGTTGATGTATCGCTACATGCGCCCGTTGATTGATTCTGGCCGTGTATTTGCAGCTATCCCACCACTTCACCGAATTGAAGTTATGGGCGGGGGAGGCAAGAAAGGCGAGTACATCTACACATACTCTGACGAAGAGATGAAGCGCTTAACCGCTGATTTGAAGCAGAATGGCAAGCGTTGGAAAGAGCCAATTCAGCGCTACAAAGGTTTGGGCGAGATGGATGCAGATCAGCTTCGCGAGACGACCATGGATCCAGATGCTCGTACTTTGCGTCGCATTACTGTCTCCGATGCAACAGCGGCAGAAGCGATGTTTGAGTTGCTAATGGGCAGTGAAGTTGCACCGCGTAAAGAATTTATTGCAAATGCTGAAATTGATCGCGAGCATATTGACGTTTAGTCGATTGAGACTAAGTCGAAGTACTCATCTTTCCAAAGATCTTCATCACCATCTGGCAACAAGATAACGCGATCTGGCTTTAATGCTTGTACGGCGCCTTCATCGTGTGAAACCATAATGACTGAACCTTGATACTCAGCCAATGCGCCAAGGATTTCAGCACGTGATGCTGGATCCAAGTTGTTTGTTGGCTCATCAAGGAGCAAAACATTTGCCGCTGATACTACGAGCACGGCTAGGGCTAAACGAGTTCGCTCGCCACCAGAGAGTACTTTTACTGGCTTATGAACGTCATCACCAACGAATAGGAATGAACCCAAGGTATTTCTAGCAGTGGGCTCATTGATATCTGGGGTGGCTGACAACATATTTTCTAAAATCGTACGTTCGAAATCTAGTGATTCATGCTCCTGGGCGTAGTAACCAATTTTTAATCCATGACCGTGTTCAACTTTTCCAGTGTCAGATTCAAGTTCACCGGCCAAGATTCGAAGCAATGTAGTTTTACCGGCACCGTTGAGTCCAAGGATTACAACGCGAGTTCCCTTATCAATGACACAGGAAACATCGGTAAAGATTTCAAGTGATCCGTAGTTCTTAGAAAGCTCTTCGCCCGATAATGGAGTTTTACCGCATGGTGCTGGGGTAGGAAAGCGCAATTTAGCGACCTTGTCGGCGACTCGAACATCATCCAAACTACTTCGAAGTTTGTCGGCGCGACGTAACATACCTTGGGCGGCCGTTGCCTTCGATGCCTTTGCCCGCATCTTTTCACCCTGCTTTTGCAAAATCTCGGCACGTTTTTCAGCGTTGGCCCGTTCCTTTTTACGGCGATGCTCATCTTGTTCGCGCTGTAATAAATATGCCTTCCAGCCCAAGTTATAAACATCGATGCAGTTACGGTTGGCATCTAAGTAAAAGACTTTGTTAACGACGGTTTCAATCAGATTCACATCGTGCGAGATGATCACTAGGCCGCCAGAGTACTTAGAGAGAAATTCACGAAGCCACAGAATTGAGTCAGCATCCAAGTGGTTCGTTGGCTCATCTAATAAAAGGGTTTCTGCGCCGCTAAATAAAATACGGGCTAATTCAATTCGACGGCGTTGGCCACCTGAAAGTGTCGACAGTTCATTTCCAAAGACGGCCTCGGCAACTCCCAAAGAAGTTGCGATCGCTTCAGCTTCAGCGGCTGCGGCATAGCCACCAGCTGCCGAGAACTCGGCTTCAACTCGGCCATAGCGCTCCATGGCTTTTTCTAAAGCTTCATCTTGGGCAGTTGCCATTTCTTCTTCAACTGAACGCATCCGGGCTGCGATCTGATCTAAATCACGGGCCGATAAAATTCGATCGATAACGGTGCCAGGTTCATCACCGGTACGTGGATCTTGTGGCAGATAACCAATTTTTCCAGTTCGATTTACGGCGCCACCGGCCGGCATATTTTCACCAGCTAAAACTTTTGCAAGTGTTGATTTACCGGCACCGTTTCGACCCACAAAACCAATGCGATCGCCATCGTTGATACGCACAGTTACACCCTTAACTAAAAGGCGTGCACCTGCTCGAAGTTCTAGCGCTTGGGTTGAAATCACACCAAAGTCTATCGGCTGGGTTTAAGCAGCACCAATTCGCGTGCGACGAGGTGTAGCAAATGACTTAGCAACCGCTGTTAATTCAGCAGAAACCTGAGCTTTGATCGCATCTTCACTCTTGAGTAGTTTTGATAACTCAGCAATGATCGATTTAAGTTCTTTTTGCTCAGTTTCAAGTTCAATTTTGCTCATCTTGGTTAAGCGACGAAGTGGCATATCCAAGATATACGTTGCTTGTTCGTCATTTAATTTAAAGTCTTTGATCAGCTTTTCTTTCGCTGCCGATGCATCATCGCTAGCCCGAATTATCTTGATAACTTTATCGATATCAATAATCGCTTTTAATAAACCATCAACTAATCCGAGACGAGATTCCGCTTTAGCTTTGCGAAACTCTGAGCGTCGACGAACAACTTCGATCCGATGATCGATAAAGACACGGAGCAACTCCTTCAAACCAAGTGTCTGTGGCTTCCCTTTAACTAGGGCTACTGCGTTGATGGCAAAGGCATCTTCCATAGGGGTTAAGGCAAAGAGTTTTTCTAAGACTTCTTCTGGCTCAAATCCATTTTTAATTTCGATAACTACGTTAGTGCCAGTCTGGCCATCAGTTAAATCGATAATGTCACTAATTCCCTGGATTTTCTTGGCTTTTACTAGGGCAGCGATTCGTTCGACGACTTTTTCGGGCCCAATAGTGAATGGAAGTTCTTTGATGACGATACCCATTTTACGAGATGTCACTTTTTCAATTTCAATTGTGGCACGGACTTTAAAAGATCCCTTGCCAGTTGCATAGGCCTCACGCACGCCTTCTAGACCTACAAGTTCGCCACCCGTAGGAAAATCTGGTCCAGGTACAAATTTCATTAACTGCTTGACAGTTGCGGAAGGATTTTCGATTAAATATTTAGTGGCGGCAATTACTTCACCTAAATTGTGTGGCGCCATGTTTGTTGCCATACCCACTGCAATTCCAGATCCACCATTAACTAATAGATTTGGATATGCCGCAGGAAGTACTAGTGGCTCGGAAAGTTGGCCATCATAATTTGGCCCAAAATCAACGGTATCTTCATCGGTTTCGGCAACCATTGCCATGGCAGCCGATGCCAAGCGTGCTTCGGTGTAACGCATCGCTGCTGGACCAGCATCGAGTGAACCAAAATTTCCGTGACCATCAATTAATGGCAGCCCCATGGAAAAACTTTGCGCCATACGAACTAATGCATCGTAAATTGCACCATCACCGTGTGGGTGCAACTTACCCATTACTTCACCAACAACACGTGCACTCTTTACATGTCCGCGCTCTGGACGCAGACCCATATCGGCCATCTGATGAAGAATGCGACGGTGCACTGGCTTTAAACCATCGCGGGCATCTGGCAAAGCGCGCGAATAAATTACCGAATATGCGTACTCAAGAAAAGATTCGGAAACTTCTTTGGAAACATCGATATCAACGATTTTTCCTGGATATTCACCGGGTTTAGGTCCGACGGGTTTCTTACCTTTTGCCGCAGATTTCGCGGGGTTTTTCGCAGTTGCCATGGGCGCATTCTGCCAAGAGAGTTGATTAATTTAGGGGAGGGCGCGCCCCAACGGATGCAACACACTTTGCCGCAAGGGCAGCACCGGCAGTAAGGGCTTGAGTGAGATCACTTGTTTCTAGCCACTTTGGAATAAATCCGGCGGCAAAAGAATCGCCAGCGCCAGTTGTGTCAACAACATTTGTTGTCACTGCTGAAACCTTTGCCACGTGGCCATTGTGCATACCCATAGCACCCTTAGAGCCCAATTTAATTACAACGAGTGGAGTTATCTGCGCCAAATTCTTTTCGGCGCTTTCAACATCGGTAGCTTCGCCAAGATATAGAGCCTCTTCCGAATTTAACAAGATGCCATCCATTAATGCCACCCATGATAAAACTTCTTCACGCGAAACAATTTTCATGGCACCTGTTGTGGTTGGGTCAAAGTAAATTGGCTTGCCGGCTGTCTTAACTTTTTTAATCATAGCCAGAACCGCATCGCGACTACGGAAATCTAAAAGAGCGTAGCCACTGAGGTAAACACCATCGACATCATTAAGTGATGGAAGATCGGAAACTTCTAAATCGGCATTAGCTCCGTTATCTGGAAACATGGTTCGCTCGCCGTTGGAATCAACTAAAATAACCACAACGCCAGTTGGACGCCCAGAGTGCATCAAATTAAGATGCTCAACGCCGTACTTATCAAGATCTGAGATCAAAGCAAAGCCAACTGGGTCATTTCCGGTGCGGGCAACAAGGTGGGCCTTTGAGTTAGTGCGTGTAATCCAAGTTGCAACATTGGCAGCTTGTCCACCAGGGTGACTCGAAATTTTACTGGCCGTGTCATTGCCATAATTAATCGGCTCTTTCAACTGTGAAATTACATCGAGGGCAAGGTCGCCGATACACAATATTTTTTTCATTAGAGCGCCACCGCAATTTGCGCCGCAAGTGCGCAATTTGATTTAATGATTTCAGTATTAATCGCCAAGGATTCACCCTTTGAAGCGGTGTGGAAATGTTCTAGCAAGTACGGAGTTACCGCTTTGCCATCAATTCCATCGCGTGTAGCATTTGCTAAGCCACTTGCCAAAATTTCATCGTGACGAGATCGATTCATCTCGTTGGCAACGGGATTAGCAACAACTAAAGCTTTGAACTGCGTTGAAATCGCCGTGCGTGCCGCAATGATTGCCACAATATCCTGGGCGCTTTCCACTCGATGCTCGAGGGTGTAACCAGAATCCGTTAAGTAAAAACCAGGAAAAGCATTGGTCTGATAACCAACTAGCCCAATTGCTAAAGTCTCTAAACGTTCCAGGGTTGCATGAACATCTAAAATCGATTTCACGCCGGCACATACAACGGTCATGTCTAATTGAGAGAGCGCAGTGAGGTCGGCAGATTCATCGAAGGATTCATTGGCGCCACGGTGTACGCCGCCCAAACCACCAGTTGCAAAGACTTTAATGCCAGCAACAGCCGCAATATGAGCAGTTGCAGCAACGGTAGTTGCCGCGCTTTTTCCCTGCGCGACAATGATTGCTAAGTCGCGGATAGATGCCTTTGAAATATCATCACGATTTGCGATCGCCTCAAGTTCAGCGATTTCTAGTCCAATCAAAATCTTTCCATCAAGTAGTGCGATCGTTGCCGGAACTGCGCCACCTGCTCGAATGATTCGCTCGCATTCGAGGGCAACTTCAAGATTAGAAGGACGCGGCAGGCCATGCGAAATAATCGTAGATTCCAGGGCCACAATAGGTTTGCCCGCGGCAATTGCACCGGCAACCTCGGCCGAGTATTTAATAGCTGAAATCATAGGCCAACTCTAGTGCACCCTCGTGGCAGGATATGCACGTGCATTTATCCCAAATAACTCCCTCAATTTTTTCATCGTTGGGGCTAGAAAATGCCATCGATTTCTTAGAAGTAGGTCCATCTCCAATGGGCCGAGAACTTCTTTTCCTAATAGATGGTTTTGGTTTTGATGTCTTGGATAAATTTGCTTCAGTAATGCCAACGATTGCACGCATGTACAAACATGGAGTTATTCAAACTTCTTTTCCATCAACAACGGCAACTTCACTTGCAACTCTGACGACCGGAGAAATGCCTGGAACACATGGCATGTTGGGATATACGGTTCAAGTTCCGCGCAGTGGCGGACGTTTACTGAATGCTTTGAAATGGGATGAGCGAGTAGATCCAGCTAATTGGCAACCTATTGAAACGTTGTTTGAACGGGCCTCGGCGGTTGGAATAAATGTTTCACATGTTGCCGCCAAGCGATATGAAAATTCGGGTTTTACTCGTGCTGTTTTTCGTGGCGCAAATTATAGAGGTGCGAATGTTTTGATTGATCTAGTGAGTGAAACAAAGTTAGCGCTTCAAAAGACCCCTTCATTTGTCTATCTCTACGTTAATGATTTGGATTCAGCTGGTCATTCCGACGGCGTAGGTAGTGAAAAATGGATAGCGGCATTAGCTGCGATTGATTTACTGGTGCTTTCGTTAATGAAAGAAGTCCCAAAAGGGACCAGAATATGGATTACATCAGATCACGGCATGGTCAACGTAACTGAGAAAATAATTATCGGCCGTGATAATCCATTGCTCACCGGCGTGAGCCTTATTGGCGGAGAGCCGCGCGCCAGGCACATCTACTTGGAAAACGATTCATTGTCGGCGCGAGTTGATGCCGCATCGTTATGGCAAGAGTTTTTGAAAGATCGGGCAACTGTGTTAACTCGAGAAGAAGCGATCACCGCCGAGATTTTTGGAGCACAAGTAAGTGCCGATGCCAAGGATCGGATGGGTGAAATAATTGCAATTGCGCAAGGGGGAGTAGTTTTATTAGATCCCGAACGCGCCGAAAAAGAAGGTGCGATGGTGGGCCATCATGGTGGTGACACTGTGATTGAAAGCCAAGTTGGCTTGCTTACTACAACGTTAAGTTAAGTATTAATAACTACTTATCTTCGGGTTTAATTCCAAACATAATTTCATCCCAGCTCGGAACTTTTGCACGTGCAGTAATTCCATCACGTGTTGCCGCATCATCTGGTTCTTCACGTATTACCGCTAAGCGCGGAACTTGTGGCGCAGCATCCATCTCTTCCAGTTCTTCTGCCTTTGAACTTTCGAACTCTTCTTTGCGGGCCTGGCTATAGACATCGATAATTCGACGCTCAGAGGGGTGAGAAGTTTCAGTTGGTACTAACCCTGGTGTTGGCAATTGACGTACTGGCGCTTCATCGCCCATCATCCATCGAGCATTTTCATCCATTGAAGAGATGGTTCGAAGAGTTACATCAAAACTCCACTGCGCAACCCCTACGCCGCTGCTGTTCGGGTAGTGCAACTCGATAGTCCAACTGCCATCTTCTAATCGCCAAGAATCCCAATTTAATTCTGAGGAGTCAATGTTGCGCGGAGCTAGACGAGAGATTACGACATCAATTAAAGCAACTGGTTCCCGGCCACTATCTTTGCGAACCGGGATTTGTTGAGCTTGATCAATTATGTAGATACGTTCGGAGAGAATTGGGCCAGCAAAGCGATCAATTTTTTCAACTGAAATATTATTTTCACGGGCGATTTGATCTGAACTTTGACCTGCGCGAAGTAATCGTTGAATATCTTTAATTGAAATAGTTGGTTCATCATTATCTGGAACCGAAGTTAATCGTTGATGATTGACTGTGGCACGTAGGGATTCACTTACTCGAACCGTGAACTCTGCTCCTTCCTCATCGTGCAAGGAGAGATAGAGACCGTCTTCGGTCTTCCCATTTAGTCGTAACTCAGTCACGTGCTTGAGGGTAGTCGATGAGACCCTTATAAGTGCTGAAGTAAGGCAGCGTGGCTACACATGCCGAAATCATAAAACCGAGTGGAACCCAGTACGCGATATCTGCTCCAAATTGATCGATCACCAGACCAGAAAGCGCACTGGCAACGGCGCCGCCTAATGGCATTCCAGCAACGACCCAGGTCAGAGCTTCAGTAATTTGTTCTGGCGGAACTGAACCTTCGGCCACGCCATAAGCATTGATTACAAGTGGTGCGACCGCGAAACCATTAAAGAAAAGTGCAACCGTTAGCCACAGTAATGAATGAGTAAATAACATCGGAATTGTTAAAACTGTTAGTGCAAATAAGCAAATTAGGAATCGGGCAGCACTTGTTATCTTCCATTTAATAATCCCGTGGGCGATCGCAGCGCAAGCACTGCCGCTAGCCCATATTGCAAGAACTAATCCCGCTTTACTTTCTTGTCCTCGGTTTTCGGCAAAGGCCACGGTCACAATGGCGATCGAACCGAAAAATCCGCCCAACAAAGTTGTTGCTAGCACAACGGCTTGAACTTGTTTATTTCTAATCACGGCTGGATGTGGATCGATGATTCGTTTAGGTGTTGCTGGCGGTTCAGTTGATTTCGCGGTAATAAATAGTGGAACACCCACGGCCATAAATAAAATACCAGCGATAATTCCAGCGGCGGGTGCAATTGATGTGGCGCAGGCAGTTGCAATAACTGGTCCAGCGATAAAGACAACTTCATCCATGAGCGCTTCAAATGAATATGCGGTGTTGACTATGTGTCGATCTTTTTCATCTTCTTCGGTGGTGGATTTATCGGGGCTGAGTACATGCAACCAGCGACGTCGAACCAGACCTCCGGTATTAACTGAAAAACTCTCGGCGAAAATAATGGTGACAAACCAGCTCCAGATTGGGAAGCCTTGCGTAACAAGTACTGTGAAGATGATGAGGCCGGCGATTTTTAATGGCACAACTCGTATAAGCGTGGTGCTTTGCCCGATTCGATCTGATACCCGCGACCAATGTGGAGTGGCGATAGACATAACTACCGAGGCAGTTGCACCAAGTGCGCCAGCTAATGCATATGAATCACTAGCGGCAACTACGACAAAGATAAGTGCCAGTGAATCCATGGAAATTGGCATTCTGGCAATTACTCCAGGAATTGAAAATCGAAGCGCTCCGGGCGTACGAATTAATGTTTGGTAGACCGAGAACATAGGCAGCAGTCTAACCAGTGGCTAGACTTTAGATATGACTGATATCAACCAACTCTTGCAGCTGGCTTTGAAAATTGCCAATGATGCCGGTAATTTTTTGGTGGATCGTCCGGCCTCGTGGGATCTGACTGTTAAATCAACTGCGATAGATATTGCAACGCAAATGGATCTGGCAAGTGAAAAACTTATCGTTGCCGCGATTTTAGCGGCTCGGCCTGATGATGGAATTATTGGTGAAGAAGGTGCATCACGCGAAAGTAATAGTGGCATCACATGGGTGATTGATCCAGTTGATGGCACTGTTAATTATTTTTATGGATTACCTGGCTGGTCGGTGAGCATTGCCGCCAAAGATGCCAGCGGTACTTTAGTTGGCGTTGTTCATAGCCCAACCGTTAAGTCGACATGGCATGCATCCAAAGGTGGGGGAGCTTTTCTCAACGATGTGAAGATTGCCTGCAATGATCCGATCGAATTAAATCGAGCATTACTCTCCACTGGCTTTGCCTACGATGTAAATGTTCGTAGTGAACAGTTGAAAATTGTGAATGTTTTATTGCCACAGATTCGAGATCTTCGTCGAATTGGTTCGGCCGCAGTTGATATCTGCCATGTCGCCACAGGTTTAGTTGATGGTTATTTTGAAACTGGATTATTTGAATGGGATTTAGCGGCGGCACAATTAATCGCTCAGGAAGCTGGGGCAATTGTTTCAACCAGAGTGTGGCATGGCCTCAATTTGACCGTTGCGGCAGGCCCAGATTTGTATCTGGCGCTGAACGCTCAAATTCCGCAATGATCGAGCGCTCAATCTGTCCGAGCACCCTGATTTTGCGCTTATGAGCGTGGCTGTGGCAAGATGTGCCCCTGCACCGCCAAAGCGTGTGCTTTATTGAAAAAGACTAAAGGAACCGACCATGAACATTCTTGACGCCGTAGATGCAGCCTCGCTGCGCAAAGACATCCCACAATTTCGTGCTGGTGATGAGCTCAAGGTCCACGTTCGTGTTATCGAAGGCAACAAGAGTCGTCTTCAGGTTTTCCAGGGAATCGTAATTCGCCGTCAGGGCGATGGCGTCCGTGAAACTTTCACAATCCGTAAGGTTTCTTACGGTGTCGGTGTAGAACGTACTTTCCCAGTTCACACTCCTGTTATTGAAAAAATTGAACTTGTAAAGAAGGGCGACGTACGTCGTGCCAAGCTGTACTACCTACGCGATCTACGGGGTAAAGCGGCAAAGATTCGTGAAAAGCGCGATGGCATCGAAGGTTACGGCGATGGAATTCTTTCCACACCAGAAGCAATTGTTATTCCAGTATCAGTTGCAGAAGCAGTGGTTGAAGCGCCAGTGGTTGAAGCAGTTGTTGCTGAAGCGCCAGTGGTTGAAGCAGTTGTTGCTGAAGTTGCTGAAGTTGCTGAAGTTGCAGCTGAAGAACCAAAAGCTTAATCACTACTTAAATGCGCAAAAAGGGGTCGCTCCTTAAGGAGCTCCCAATCTTGGTAGTCGTTGCACTTGTTGTCTCGCTACTTATAAAAACCGTCTTAGTACAGTTTTTCTATATCCCATCGGGCTCTATGGAAAACACATTGCAGATTAAAGATCGCGTAGCCGTTAACAAGGTTCCTTTCCTATCTAAAAATATTAGTCGTGGCGATGTGGTTGTCTTTCGCGATCCCAATAACTGGCTTCCTGAAATAGTTGATTATTCGACAAACAAATGGGTCGCAAAAGCTAAGAGTGCGCTCGTAACCGTTGGAGTTTTACCTAATCCAGCTAAGCAATATTTAGTAAAGCGAGTCGTGGGTGTTGCTGGAGATCGCATCATCTGTTGTACAAAAGATGAAAAACTTTCAGTTAATGGAGTTGAAATCAGCGAGCCATACGTTTACGCCGGCAATAAACCGTCCGAGATGAAGTTTGATGTCACTGTTCCTAAGGGAATGCTGTGGGTTATGGGCGATCATCGCGGGGCGAGCGCCGATTCTAGATATCACCAAGATGACATCAATAAAGGCTTTGTACCCTTAAGCCGAATATCTGGCCGAGTAGTTGCCGTGATTTGGCCCTTTAAAAATATTACATATATTCCAAAAATAAATCTTTTAAATTAGCGAGAATTGCTGCAGATGAAGGTGATTGAGCAACTTCTCTTTAACGCTGGAATTGCGCCAATTGCCGGAGTCGATGAAGCTGGACGAGGGGCATGTGCTGGCCCGCTAGTTATTGCATCAGTGATTTTGCCTGATCCATTTGCACCAGAGCTTGCACCAGTCCGTGATTCTAAAGAGATAGCAGAAAGTAAACGAGATTCAATCTTTGATCTGATACATATCCATGCAACCTCAATCAGTGTTGTCATTGTTCCAGCACAAGAAATTGATACACGTGGCGTTCATGCCGCAAATCTCGATGGTATGCGTCGAGCAGTGCAAGGCTTACAGGTTACGCCGGCTTATGTTTTAACCGATGGTTATGCAATCGAAGGACTAGGTCTGCCAAATCTTGCGGTGTGGAAAGGCGATCAGGTGGTTGTCTCTATCAGTGCGGCATCGATCATTGCCAAAGTAACCCGTGATCGAATTATGCGAGAGATGGATGCACAATTTCCGGCTTATGGATTTGCCGGACACAAGGGATACATAACTGCGGCACACACCAAAGCTTTATTAGAACACGGAGTTTGCCCGCAGCATCGACGATCTTTTTCAAACATTGCAGCGCTCATCCACAAGTAAAGTGCATCGGCGCGTGGCTGTGGGTGCTACAACTTATCGTCCCCAACCATGGTCAAGAAAAAAAATATTGAAACTGGCGCCTTTGGCGAGCAAGTAGTAACCGAGTATCTGCAATCTAAAAATAGTGAAGTCTTAGCCCGTAATTGGCGGGTAAAAGAAGGTGAAATCGACATCATCGCCCTCAATCCATCGGGCGTCTTTTCTTTTATTGAAGTAAAAACCCGCACGAGCGTTGCTTTCGGACATCCATTAGAGGCGATAAATTCCACAAAAGCCCTTCGTATGCAACGACTAGCGCTAGCGTGGCTGGCAACGCACGGGTGCTTTGGCTGCGACTACCAGATCGATGCGGTGGCCGTACTTCTGCATGCCGATGGATCGCAAACAATCGATTATCGGGCAAATATTTTATGAGTTTGGCACAAGCGCAATCGGTGGCGATATTAGGTCTTGACGGACATGTCGTAAATGTAGAAGTTGATATCGCCGATGGCTTACCTGGATATTCGCTTCTAGGACTTCCTGATGCAGCCTTATCTGAATCACGCGAACGTGTACGTAGTGCAATTGTTAACTGTGGTGAAATTTGGCCCAATCGAAAGATTACTGTTTCACTCTCGCCAGCATGGTTACCCAAGAGTGGTTCAAGTTTTGATTTAGCAATATGTATTACGGTTTTGTCAGCACATGAAACCATTGCAGCTGATCGAATTGAAAATATTCTCTTCCTCGGGGAACTTTCCTTAGATGGACGAATTCGTTCAGTTCGCGGAGTGTTACCGGCGCTCATTGCAGCGGCCAAGGCTGGCATAAAAGTCGCTGTAGTTCCTTCGGCAAATCTGCAAGAAGCACAGTTGATGCAATCTATGACAATTATTCCGATGGAACATTTGAAGCAGGTTTTACGGTGGCTTCGTACCGGCGAACGTGAGATCGCCCAAGAGTTTGAACTGCAATGGGAAAATAGCGATACCCGTTTAGATTTTGCCGATGTTGCTGGTCAAAGTTCGGCACGATTAGCGGCCGAGATCGCAGCTATTGGCGGCCACCACATTATGTTGATTGGCCCACCAGGTGCTGGAAAGACAATGATCGCCGAACGAATTCCTACGATTATGCCGGTGCTAAGTATCGAACAAGCTTTAGAAGTTACGGCCGTTCATTCAATTGCCGGAACGCTAACGCAACGTTCCCCACTTTCTTTGCTGGCGCCAATCGTTTCCCCGCATCACACAACAACACGTGTTGCCATGGTGGGAGGCGGAGCCCATGTAATTAAACCTGGCGCTTGTTCCTTAGCTCACTACGGAGTTTTATTTATTGATGAAGCTCCAGAATGTGGTCCTGGTGTTTTAGATTCACTGCGCCAGCCTTTGGAATCTGGCACGATCACGATCGCGCGAAGCATTGGGAACTTAACTTTCCCAGCACAATTTCTTTTAGTTCTCGCCGCTAATCCCTGTCCATGTGGAAAATTTACTGGGCGTGGTCGCAACTGCACCTGTAGCTCGCAGCAAGTTCGGCGTTACTTGGGCAAGCTGTCCGGACCCTTGATGGATCGAATCGACTTGCGCGTACAAGTAGAACCAGTTGGTCGACTAGATATGGCACGCAACGAGTTAGGTGAAAGCAGTGCAGTGATTCGAAAACGCGTTATTGCTGCACGCGAGATCGCGGCGCAACGCTTTGCTGGACTTGGCTGGAATCTCAATGCACATATTCCAGCTAGGGCACTGCGAACAACTTTTAAGCCAGAACGAGAAGCCATGAATTTCTTGCATGATGAATTAGATAAGGAAGCAATTACCGCACGCGGTTTCCATAAGATCATCCGCACTGCGTGGAGTTTTGCCGACTTAAAGGGTCATCCCACTCCAATTATGGAAGATGTCTTTGATGCACATACGATGCGTGGAAAAGTCGAAGCATGAGCGAGTTATTTGCCCGCGCTGCACTCTTTAGCACCATTGAAGGTGGCCACACCTTTTGGTCGCGCGAGATTTTTTCATCAGGTGCCTTAACTGTCTACGAAAAACTAATGAACAAAGGCTATGACCCCGTAAAATTTGAAAAACTTATCTCACAACTACGTTCGATAAACCCAGAAGAGGTTTTAACTAGAATTTGCGATCACGGCGGTATCTTTTTGACTCCCGCAGATTCAGATTGGCCAACCCAAGTTGATGATTTGGTAGCTCCACCTATTGCCCTAATCATCAAAGGCAATGCGGCCACGTTACAGAGTCCATCGCTTGCAATTGTTGGTACCCGAAACCCAACTAGTTACGGCGCACGTATTGCGGGGGATTTTGCCGCTGGATTTGTTGATCGCGAGTGGGCGATCATTAGCGGTGGTGCTTACGGTATTGATTCATATGCACACAAGGGCGCATTGATTGCCGAAGGTGTCACTGTTGCCGTTGTTGCATCTGGCATCGACGTTAATTACCCAGCTGGCAATACTCGTTTATTTGCCGAAATCTGCGAGAGCGGAGCGATTGTTACGGAATTTATGCCGGGCTCTAAAGCTCTGCCGAGTCGGTTTTTAACCCGTAACCGTTTAATTGCTGCACTATCCAAGGCAACGTTAGTTGTTGAAGCTGCGTTTCGAAGTGGCTCATTGCGCACCGCACGAGATGCTGCTGAAATTTTTCGGCCAGTAATGGCGATTCCAGGTCCGATTAATTCTCCAACTAGCGAGGGTTGTCATCGATTAATAGGTGAGCGATCAGCCGAGATCGTCACTTCAGTTAGTGATGCAGTGGAGTTTGTTTCGCTCAATTAGTGAGAGAATACTCGTATGAGTGATTTTCGTTCCGGCTTTGTCGCCATTATTGGCCGCCCAAACGTTGGAAAATCTACTTTAATTAACGCACTCGTTGGCAGCAAAATTGCAATCACGTCGCATCATCCCAACACAACACGATCTGCAATTCGGGGGATAGTTCACCGCCCTGATTTTCAAGCCGTCTTGGTAGATACCCCGGGTGTCCATAAGCCAAAGACGTTGCTAGGTCAGCGACTCAATCAAGTAGTCGATCAATCGATGGATTCAGTAGACGTTGTCATCATGTGTATTCCGGCCGATGAAACTTCGGGTGCCGGAGATACTTATATTGCACAGGAAATTGCCAAGCACCCACGTGCAAAAAAGTTTGCGGTAATAACAAAAACAGATTTGATTTCAAAGGAAAAGTTAGCGCTTCGATTACTTGGAATTATGAAGATCGCTAAGGGTTTTACTTGGGATGAAATTATTCCAGTATCAGCTGCGATTCATGATCAAGTTGATTTACTTAATGAATTAATTGGGCAGAACTTGCCACAGGGCCCACAGTATTATCCAGAAGGAACTACAAGTGATCAGGCGATTGAACAGTTGATCTGCGAATTCATTCGTGAAGCGGCCTTGCAAGATGTTCGAGAAGAGCTTCCGCATTCGATCGTTGTGACAATAGATGAGTTTGGTGAGCGCGAAGAAAAGGGTTCACGACCCTTTTATGATGTTCATGCAACTATCCACGTAGAACGTGACACACAGCGCGCAATTTTGCTCGGTCACCAAGGAGCAAGGTTAAAAGAGATTGGCATCCGTGCCCGTGTAGATATCGAGCGCGCATTAGCGGCAAAGATTTTTTTGGGGCTACACATCAAAGTCTCAAAGGAATGGCAAAAAGATCCAAAACTTCTAGAGCGTTTAGGATTCGGCGATAAAGGCTGACTTATTTTTTCGGCTCGCTAAATATGAGCCGATTAATACCAAAGGCAAGCCAACGATAATTCCAATTGTTAGTGGCTCACGCAAAATAATGACTCCCAGCACTACAGCAACGGCCGTGTTCACGTAAGTAACTAAAGAACCTCGAGCCGGCCCAATATCTTTGAGCAGGGTAAAGAATAAAATAAAAGCGATCGCAGTACTGAAGATTCCCAGCGCAACTAATGCGGCAACGGCATTAAATGAGATCGATGATGGCCACTGTGCGATCGCAACTGGTGCCCAAAATACAGAAGTGAGAGCCATAGCTAAGCCATTAATAGCAATGCCATCAACTAAAGGTAAATTGCTGATAACCATAATGACTGCATAGGCATAACCAACGGATGCCAGTACAACCATTCCGATAGCTATCGGATCACTATTTCCAGACAAGCTTTCAATGCCAACAACTGCGATCAGACCGATAAAGCCAATTACGATTCCAAAGATTCGCTTGAACTCCCAGACCGAATGATCACCGCGCAGTGAAGTAATTATCGTTGCAAAGATCGGAACGGTAGATACAAGTAAGGCAGTTAAACCAGTACTGATGTGTTGTTCGGCTGTTGTAATTAAGATCCAAGGACCAATCATCTCCATGACTGCATAAAAAGCTACAAATTTAAAACCAAGGACTGCGCCTTTGAATGTTTTGCGATACACGGCGATAGGAATCAATATCGCTGCGCCAATCAGAGTTCGCCCAGCTACAACGGCTGCTGGTGGGAAGTCCTCAACCGCAATTTTCATGAGTAGGTAAGGAATTCCCCACAAAACGCCGACTATGCCGAAATAGATCAACGACTTGCGACTCATAAACCAATCACCTTGCGGTACAAATCAGCTGTTGCCTTAGCAACGGCTTCCCAGCCAAAGTATTTTTCAGCTCTTATTCGCCCGACAGTGCCATACTTTTTTAGTAGTTCCGGCTGAGCCATTAAATGTGTAATTGATTTCGTCAAAGCTAATTCAAATGCCGGACCATCGCCGTTGTAATCGACAAGTTCGCCAGTCTCTTTATCTGCAACAACTTCCGGAATTCCACCGACACGAGAGCCCAAGACGGCAGTTTGGCATCCCATCGCTTCTAAATTAACAATGCCAAGTGGCTCGTACACCGATGGACAGATAAATAATTCGGCACCGGTCAACATCGCGGTTAATTGATCATGTGGCAGCGTCTCTTTAATCCACCATACGTTGCTGCGCGTACTTTGTAACTCGGCAATTAGCGCTGCTACTTCATTGCCAACGACTTCTTCATCGGGACTTCCAGCTGCAAGGACTAAACCAAATTCAGCTGGCACATCTTTCCAGGCGCGCAAAAGATGAGCTAAGCCTTTTTGTCGAGTTATGCGTCCAACAAAGATTGCGTAAGGGCCGTTAATTCCAAAACTTTCCGCAACCGAAGCATCTGGATTGGGGGCAAACTTTTTAGTATCAACACCATTTCTAATGGTGACAACTTTTGCTGGATCAATCGATGGGTATGAGGTTAAGACATCGGCGCGCATGCCATCGCTGACTGCAATGATCGCCGCTGCCGCTTCAAAAGCGGTTTTTTCAGCCCATGATGAAATTTTATATCCGCCACCAAGCTGTTCTGATTTCCAAGGACGAAGTGGCTCTAAGGAATGCGCACTGACAATGTGTGGGATTGAATATTGCAAGGCAGCGATGTGTCCGGCCATATTTGCATACCAAGTATGTGAATGTACGAGATCGACCGAGCCCAGATGCGATGCGATCTCTAAATCAGTAACGAGTGCCTGAAGTGCTGGGTTGGCCTCGCTAAATTGTGCTGGCGTTGAATAGCCAGAGGCATCACCGCGTTTTCCACCAAAGCAGTGAACGTCGATTGTCAGATCAGGCAAAGTGCGAAGTGCTTGGGTTAACTGCACAACATGAACACCGGCGCCGCCATAAATGGCAGGGGGCCATTCTTTGGTAACCATGCCAACTTTTATCGCACTCATCTTTTCGCCGAACCTCTTCCATGCCTAAGGGGGGAAGGCTATCGTTAAGACATGGCCAAACTGCAACTTCCGCTCAGCATCGTTCTAGCTGGTGGCGAAGGTAAGCGGTTAATGCCACTAACTGCAGATCGTGCTAAACCGGCAGTTCCTTTTGGTGGCACATACCGGTTAGTTGACTTTGTACTTTCAAATCTAGCCAATGCAAATATGTTAAAGGTCGCAGTTTTAACTCAATATAAATCTCATTCACTCGATCGCCACATCACCACAACGTGGCGAATGTCTTCACTATTAGGAAACTACATAACTCCAGTTCCGGCCCAACAACGTTTAGGTCCACGTTGGTACACCGGTAGTGCTGATGCGATTTTGCAAAACTTTAATTTAATTCAAGATGAAGATCCTAATCATGTTTTAGTTTTTGGTGCCGATCACGTTTATCGGATGGATCCAGGTCAGATGTTTGAACAGCATGTTGAATCAGGTGCCGGCGTAACCGTTGCCGCGATCCGGATGCCACGCTCAGAAGCGCATGATTTTGGGGTAATCGAATTAGCTGAAGATGGCATCACCATAAAAGCTTTCCACGAAAAGCCAGAAAATCCGCCAGCGATGCCGCGTCATCCGGATATGAGTTTGGTATCAATGGGTAATTACATTTTTAAACGAGATGTGATGGAAGAAGCACTCATCATCGACTCGGAAGATCTTGAATCACGTCATGATCTAGGCACAAATATCATTCCTTACTTAACTAAAATGGGCGTGGCAAAGGTTTATGACTTCGCTAATAACATTGTTCCCGGAGCAACTGATCGCGATAAAGGTTATTGGCGAGATGTTGGTTCAATCGATGCTTATTACGATGCGCACATGGATTTAGTTTCGGTCCATCCAATCTTTAATTTATATAACCGACAATGGCCACTTCTAACGAATCCACCATCTTTGCCGCCGGCAAAATTTAGCGAAGGTGGTTCAGCGCACGATTCAATCGTTGCCGCCGGCTCTATTGTCGCTGGGGGAATTTTGCACGGATCAGTTGTTTCATACGATGTTTCACTAGGAAAAGGCGCAATCGTTGAAGGTTCAGTTTTGATGCCATCTGTGAAAATCGGCGAGCGAGCAATCGTGCGCCATGCAATTCTTGATAAAAGCGTCGTAGTTGAACCAGGCGCACAAATCGGCGTTGATCTAGAGCGAGATCGAGCCCGTTTTACAGTCAGCGATGGTGGGGCAGTGGTAGTCGGTAAAGGTGTGCGCGTTACCGTTTAATTACCAAGTAGCTGTTTGATTTTTTAACTCGCGATACTTTTCCATTACATGTGGCGTCGCTTGGCTATTGTGATGAGCGACCTCACCTAAATCCCACGTGGGCAATTCTCCTAACAGCGCCCATGCCGCTTGCTTGGCGGCGCCATTGGCAACATATTCGCCAGCTGGTGGAACCAAAACTTCGCGACCAAACAATGCGCTAGCAATCGTTGGTATAGCAGCATTTTTAGCGGCGCCGCCGATTAGCAAAATCCGATTTACGTTAACACCTAATGCAATTAATGAATCGACCGCATCGGCTAGACCAGCCAACATTCCTTCAACCATAGCTCGGGCGATATCGGCTGGATTAGAGTTACTTAAATTCATTCCAGAAAAAACTCCAGTTGCAGTGGGTCTGTTCGGTGTGCGCTCACCTTCAAAATATGGCAAGAGCGTCAAACCACCAGCGCCGGGTTGAGCAGAAAGTGCTAACTGTGCGATCTCGTCATGGCTTTTTCCCAACATGCGACCAGCAGCATCTAAAATTCGAGCAGCATTTAATGTGCACACCAATGGTAAAAATCTTCCAGTTGCATCGGCAAATCCAGCGACAGATCCAGTTGCATCATGTGTTGCACTATCTGAAACCGCAAATGCAGTTCCGCTAGTGCCAAGTGAAACAACGACATCGCCAGGTTGTGCCTGCAAGCCAAGGGCAGCGCCGGCGTTATCGCCAGCCCCAGCAGCGATTGGAATTCCAGTTTGAGTAGTACCACCAAATTTTGAGGGAGGGATTATCAGCGGCAGCGAAAGTTCTTGATCACGGCGAAGTGCTAGACGAACAATATCTTCGCGATAGTGCGAAGTTGTTGGATCAAAGTAACCAGTACCCGATGCATCGCTTCGATCAGTAAATAGTTTTGCAAAATCTTTGCCACCTTGTAACTGCCAAGAGATCCAATCGTGAGGCAAGGCGATTGATGCAACCTTGGCAGCGTTTTCTGGCTCATGATCGGCTAGCCAACGAAGCTTTGATGCAGTGAAGGATGCAACTAATTTTGAACCTACTTTGTTGGCAATAATCTGATCGCCACCAACTTCTTGGTTGAGATCATCTGCTTCTTTTGCCGAGCGAGTGTCATTCCATAACAGTGCTTTGCGAATAACATCACCCTTGCTATCGAGTGCAACCATTCCATGTTGTTGGCCAGCAATAGAAATTGCGTTGACATCAGCTAATCCGCCAGCATCGGCGATCGCAGAATCTAAAGCAGTAAGCCAATGGGCGGGATCAACTTCAGTACCTTCGGGGTGAGTTGCGCGCCCGGCTCGGATTAATTGCCCAGTATCGGCTTGCCGAATAACGATTTTTACCGATTGCGTGGATGAATCCACGCCGGCGATGATTTGTCGATTAGCCATGGTGAAAGGCTAGACTGTCCTAGTCAGCGTTGACCACAGGTAGCGGTAAGTTTCTTGAGCTACTTAAACAAACATTAAAAATTGTTGGAGTGAATAAATGCGTATTGGTGTCCTCACTGGTGGCGGAGATTGCCCTGGTTTAAATGCTGTTATTCGTGCAGTCGTCCGTAAAGGTGTAAAAGAATATGGTCACGAGTTTGTTGGATTTCGTGACGGCTGGAAAGGACCGCTTGAAGGGCTAACAATGCCCCTGAATATTGAGGCAACTCGCGGGATTTTGCCACGCGGTGGAACTATTTTGGGATCTTCTCGAACCAACCCTTTTAAAATTGAAGGTGGCGTCGAGCGCATTAAAGAAAATCTTGAAAAAGCAGGAATCGATGCATTAATTGTAATTGGCGGCGAGGATACTCTTGGCGTAGCAACCAAACTTGATGCCCTTGGCGTAAAAGTTATTGGTGTTCCAAAGACTATTGATAATGATTTAAATAATACCGATTACACGTTTGGTTTTGATACGTCAGTAAATATTGCAGTTGAGGCAATTGATCGCCTTCACACAACAGCTGAATCTCATCACCGAGCATTAATCGTTGAGGTAATGGGTCGCCATGCTGGTTGGATCGCTTTGCATTCTGGTCTTGCTGGTGGTGCCGCCTGTATTTTGATTCCAGAACAAAAATTCTCAGTTGAAAAAGTCTGCGAATGGGTTGAGTCCCGATTCAAATCAAGTTATGCACCAATCATCGTCATTGCTGAAGGTGCAATTCCACAAGATGGAGATCTAGTTACAAAAGATCAAACACTTGATTCATTTGGTCACGTGAAACTCTCTGGAATCGGTGATTGGTTAGCTGGTCAGATTGAAGCTCGAACTGGCAAGGAAGCTCGTACATCTGTCTTAGGTCATATTCAACGTGGTGGAACACCATCAGCATTTGACCGTGTCTTGGCTACACGTTTTGGCCTACATGCAATCACAGCCGCTCATGAAGGCGACTGGGGCAAGATGGTTGCTTTGCATGGCACAGATATCGTGCGCGTTCCATTGGCATCTGCCACTGAAAAGTTAAAGACGGTTCCACTAGAGCTCTACAAGGAGTCAGAGATCTTCTTTGGTTAATTGCCCCCCGCAGTTAACTATCGACTCTCTACACTTTCCTCATGAGTATTGAATTAGACAATCTCTTTACACCTGGCCTGGTTGCAGCTCAACAGCCGCAATGGCCAGGTGGACCAGAGGGGCCGCAGGTCAAAGCAGCTGTTGCCGAACTCAAAGCATTGCCACCACTTGTCTTTGCTGGTGAATGCGATGATTTAAAAGCCCGTATCGCTTTAGCAGCAGATGGAAAAGCTTTTTGGTTACAAGGCGGAGATTGCGCCGAGACTTTTGCAGCGGCAACGGCGGATTCAATTAGAAACCGAATTAAAACTATTTTGCAGATGGCTGCAGTTCTTCAGTATTACTCCAGTTTGCCAGTCATCAAAGTTGGTCGAATGGCAGGACAGTTTGCTAAGCCTCGATCAAGTGATTTTGAAACACGTGGCGATATCACGCTCCCGGCTTACCGTGGTGATGCCGTTAATGACATTGAATTTAATGAAATTTCCCGGACACCAGATCCACATCGCTTAGTTCGTGTCTACAACACATCAGCGGCAACTCTTAACTTGGTTCGAGCATTTACCCAAGGCGGTTTTGCCGACCTTCGCCAAGTTCATGAATGGAATAAAGGTTTCATTCGTGATTCAAAAGTTGGCGAGCGTTATGAACAAATGGCAAATGAAATTGGGCGCGCCTTAGCATTTATGAAATCAGCAGGTGTAGATCCTACGAGCTTCAAGTCAGTTGATTTCTTCTCAAGTCATGAAGCGCTGATCATGGAGTATGAAAAAGCTTTAACTCGTATCGATTCTAGAACTGGTGAGGCATATGATGTCTCTGGCCACTTTGTCTGGATTGGTGAGCGAACTCGTCAACTAGATGGTGCGCACGTTGATTTTGCATCAAAGGTTAAAAATCCTATTGGAATTAAGCTGGGACCAAAATCCACAGTTGCGGATGCGCTGGCGCTAATTGAGAAACTTGATCCAGATCGCGAACCTGGCCGTATTACTTTTATTACTCGCATGGGTGCTGGAAAAATTCGCGAACTATTGCCAGCATTAGTTGATGGCGTTACAAAATCTGGCGCAAAGGTTTTATGGGTATGCGATCCTATGCATGGCAATACGTATGAGGCACCAACGGGATACAAGACCCGAAGCTTTGATGATGTTATGGATGAAGTAAAGGGGTTTTTTGAAGTGCATAAGGCGCTGGGTACACATCCTGGTGGAGTTCACATCGAACTTACTGGCGATGATGTCACTGAATGCGTCGGCGGGGGAGAAGAGATCTCACACGAGGATCTAGCATCTCGCTATGAAACTGCCTGTGATCCCCGTTTAAACCATGCACAGTCTTTGGAGCTTGCATTTTTAGTTGCTGAAATGTTGCGTGATCGCTAGCGTTGGCTCGTGCCTTTGCTCATTACTTCCCACAAAACACCTGTAGGAATCCTTAATCTTTTAGCTGACGATCAAATTTTAATTGGCGCAAATTTATCGTCGATCGCTGCTTTTAAAGTGGGCTCGGATGTAAAGAACGTTAAAACAATTCCGGTAATTTCAGATTTAATTTTAGATTATTTTGATGGTGACTTAACGGCGCTAAACGGAATTAAAGTCCGACAAGCAGGGGCAAGCTTTTCACAAAGTGCATGGAAGGCGATGCGCAAGGTGGCGCCCGGTAAAACGTGGACTTACTCTGATTTAGCAGAAAAGGCTGGCTCGCCAGCAGCGGTTCGTGCCGCTGGAACTGCATGTGCCAACAATGCGATCATGCTTGTTGTTCCGTGTCATCGAATTGTTAAAACTGGAGGCGCACTTGGAAATTACGCCTATGGTGTGGAGAAGAAGCGATGGCTGTTAAGCCACGAGGGCTTTCTTTAGAATTTCAATTGCCTCGCCACACTGAACATCATCAAAATCTAAATGTGTTACCAACCGTGCATATTGTGGTCCAAGTGCGCTAATCCATAAGCCCAGCTCTTTACAGCGAGCAGCAAGATCTGCGGCAGAGATATTGAGACCCGCAAGATCTAGCCCAACGATATTTGTTTCAACAGTTGTTGGATCAATCAAAGAAGAATCGATCGCTGCCACGGCAAAGGCGATTTCTTTTGCTCGACGATGATCTTCGGCCAGACGTTCAATATTATTATCGAGAGCGTAGTGCGCGCCAGCAGCTAACAAACCAATCTGTCGCATGCCAGCGCCATAACGCTTTCGCCATACTCGAGCCTTAGCTACGCGATCTTTTGTGGAAAGCATTACCGAGCCAACTGGCGCACCAAGACCTTTAGAAAGACAGACTGAAATTGTGTCAAAGTATTTCCCGTATTCAGCAAGTGAAACTCCGGATGCAACGTGCGCATTCCAAATTCTGGCACCATCTAGATGAAGTGCCAGCCCAAGTTCATCGGCACCTTTTCGAAGTGCAGCAATTTCAGTTATTGGTTGAACTGTTCCGCCACCAAAGTTATGCGTATTTTCAACAGCTATTGCCGTCGTTGACACTAAATATGGCCCACTGTTAGGTCGAGCGATTTCAAGTGCATCGTGTGCAACGAGGAGACCATTTTTAGCAGGAAAAGTTCGGGTAGTAATTCCACTAAAAACTGCCGCGGCGCCAAGTTCGGCACGAACAATGTGGCTATTTGTTTCGGCGATTAACTCTTCCCCTGGCGCAACTAACATTCGAATCGCTAATTGATTAGCTAATGAGCCAGTTGGGGAAAATAAACCCGCTTCTTTTCCAAACATTGACGCAACGCGCTCTTCCAAAGAGTTAACCGTAGGATCATCGCTATAGACATCATCGCCAACCGGCGCCGATGCGATCGCATCACGCATTTCTTGTGATGGTCTTGTAACTGTGTCACTTCGAAGGTCAATTGCCATACGTTGAGCCTACTTTGCTTCTTTCAGAACTATCAAATACATAGCAACAACCATCAAGACGCCACCCGTTGCATGCTGGATAGAGAGAGTCTCATTTCCAAAAACAATTGCAAAGAACGCGGCAAAGACAACCTCCATCGTCAAAATGACGGCGACCTTGGTCGCACTCATATGAGCCTGCGACCAAGTTTGCACAATAAATGCAACGGCCGTTGCAAAGACTGCGGTAAAGAGAACGACTGCCCAAACTCCTGAATCTGGCGGTAATGAATATCCGCCAGGGATTGATGCTAAGCCGGAGAGAATTGCGCACATCGATAATTGAACTACCGTCATGGTATAGACATCGCGACCTAATGACCATTTGCTTAAAGCGATGATGTGGGCAGCAAAGAAGAGCGCACTAGCCAAAACTAAAATCTCACCAAAGCCAACTGATAGGCCACGAATTGAAAGAAGGGCAAGTCCAACAGTTGCTAATGCCACACAGTTCCAAGTGAATCGAGAGATTTTTTCTTTAAGAACGAGCGCGGCTAATAGCGGAGTAAGGACAACATAGAGTCCAGTAATAAAACCAGTGATTGCAGCTCCAGTACGTTCAAGTCCTAAAGTCTGGGAGATGAAGCCAAGACTTAAGAAAACTCCGGCAGCGCCGCCTCGTTTCAAAATATCTTTATTGATTGAGCGCAATACTTGTGGTCGAATTGCAACCATTGCAATTACCGCGATACTAAAACGGCTAAAGAGAAAGTTATTGACACTTTGTCGCTCGATTGCATCTTTCATAATCACAAATGAAAAACCCCAAGCCGCTGAAACAGTTAAAAGTGCCCAAGGGGCGAGCTTTAAAGTAAGTTGATGGCGCGCCGACACTATCCGCGTAATTTCTTGAGCAGGGCTACTTCACGACCATGTTCGAGTTCCATGCCGGGAGTTTCAAGAATAAGTGGAGCGTTTGCGACGGCGGGGTGATTGAGTAGCTCCTTAAATGGATCCACTCCAATAAAGCCTTCACCAATATTTTGATGGCGGTCTTTAAGTGCGCCACACACATCCATTGAGTCGTTGGCATGAACTAATTGAAAACGCTCGATACCGGCAACTTCAACCAGTAAATCTATAGTGGCATTCATTCCACCTTTAACCGAGATGTCATGACCAGCTGCAAAAACGTGACAGGTATCTAAGCAGATTCCAACTTTTGGATGGTATTCAAGTGCCTTCAGGTACATGGCAAGATCATCTAATTTTTTTACTAATGATTGTCCCTGCCCAGCCGTTGGCTCAAGCAAAAGATAAGGCGCATCATCGCCAAGTGCGTTTAGAATCGGCATCATTCCCTCGTGGATTTGTTGCCAAGCCTTGTCAACGTAATCGGCATCGACGGCTGATCCGGTGTGAATCACGACGCCAAGTGCACCAATATCTGCTCCACGTTTGAGTGAGTAGGCAGTTGAAGCTAATGAGTTTTCATATGTTGCAACAGTGGGGGAGCCTAAATTAATTAGAAATGGTGCATGCACATAGGTTTCGATATCTAATTCAGCAGCTTTGATTTTAAATGCCTCATCTAATTCTGGTTTAGCGGCCGGCATCGCCCACATTCGAGGGCTAGAGGCAAAAACCTGAATCGCTTCGGCGCCAATTTCTTGGGCGTAGGCGATCGAGCGTTTTGCCATGCCTCCAGTGGTTGGAGTGTGGGCGCCGATTCTAGGTTTCTTAGTAGCTTTATCTGCAGATTTAGGCATTGGCTTACCCTACGGTAATCGTCACCAAGCTGCCACGATTAACCTTGGTATTTATCCCAGGAGAAACTTTTTTAACTGTTTTATTCTTAGCTGTCCCATTTGAAATCACTTTGACTTTTAATCCAAGTGATTCCAGTAGTAATTGACCGGCTTTAGCTTCCATTGTGATAACCGTCTTTGGAATATAGGCAAAACGACTTCCCTTTGAAATAACAATAATCACCTTGGTGCCTTTATTTGTTAGCCCTTCAGCACTTGGAGTTTGGGAAACGACCGCTAATTCTGGAACTGTTTCACTAAAGGCATATCCAGTCTCGACATCAAAGCCAGCCTGCGTTAATTCATTGAGTGCTTGTTCGCCGCTTTTACCAAGAAATGAAACCAAAGATATCTGCTCAATACCTTTTGAGACCACGAGGTTGATAGTCGAATCACGCTTGACTGATGCTCCAGTAGTTGGCGACGTTGAAATCACAAAACCTTTGGGAAAATCGGCACTAAAGCTTTCAGTTACAGTTCCAATCAATAAAGGAGATTTAAGCAAAAGAGCTTTTGCAGCTTGAGTTGTTAATCCAGTTGTATTTGGAATTGCAAAGCGTTCTGGACCTTTAGAAACGATTAATTTAACGGTGCCATTGGCATCGACTTTTCCACCACCCGAGGGCTGTGATTCAATGATCTTTCCCTTTGCGATCTCTTCATCAAAGCGATTTTCGACAATGGTTGCGGTTAAACCAAGTGGCGCAAAAACTGTCATTGCCTGCGTGAAAGTGCCACCAACTGTAGATGGCACTACAACTTTGGAGCCTGGACCTACGAGAGTCCACCAGCCACCGACACCAACTGAAATCGCTAAAACAAGTGCAACTTTTCGATTGCGTCGTACTCGTTTACTTGCTTTAATTTTTTTCTCTTCACGTCGTCTTATTTGACGAGTGTTTTCTTTAATCTCTTGTACGGCTTCAGCTAAAACTTCAACTACTGGAGAAATAGCTTTCTTGCCGCTTTTTTCGCGAATCGGTTCAACTGGAAGGTCCAGACCAAGTGCCATTTGATTACTCTTTGGATCTAAATCAACCTGTATCTTTTGTAATTTTTCTAAGAAATCCCCGGCATTTTTTGGCCGAGCATCAGGATTTTTTGCAGTTGCACTTGCAATCAATTCATCTAGTTCTGCTGAAATCTCTTTTCGAATACTTTTTATTCTGGGAATCTCTTGATTAACATGCATGTAAGCGATCTGAATTGGGGTATCGGCAGTAAAGGGCTTTTCCCCAGTAAACATTTCATAGGCCATAATTCCAGTGGCGTATACATCGCTGCGCGAATCTGCAACTCCGCGTTGAACTTGCTCTGGCGATAGATACGAAACGCTTCCTAGAATTACGCTTGACTCTAAAGTCACGGCCGAACCGATAAGTGCCCCGCTGGCTAAACCAAAGTCGGCAACTTTAATTCGACCATCAGTGGAGATTAAAATATTTTCTGGCTTAATATCTCGATGCACAATTCCAAGTGCGTGAGCTGCTGCCAGTGCACTCAAGATCGGAGTCAAATAGTTCAGCGCATCCTTAATCTCAAATCGACCTCGTTCATTGAGATATTGCCTTAAAGTATGGCCTTCCACTAACTCCATCACTAAGAAAACCGCCGGAACTCCATTTTGATTCCAACCTTGGTCCTGTACCGCAACAATATTTGGATGGGTTAATGCGGCGGCCGCTTTTGCTTCGCGAATAAATCGTGAAACGAAAGCCTCATCTTGAGCAAGATGGGAGTGCATAATCTTGACCGCAACTTTGCGATCTAGGCGAGTATCGATCGCTTCATAGATGGTAGCCATGCCACCATTGGCAACGTGGCGCAGTAATTGATAGCGCCCATCTATGAGTTGGCCAGATAGGTCGGACATGAGCAAATTTTATTGAAATCAACTCTTCTTACTTCAATGGGCGCGCCCAAAAGGTCTATGAACTCAGATTGAAATTACAGTTTTCTCGGGTTTGATCTTTAAGAAAGTGCACATCCTGCTGAATTTGCCACTTTCTCATTTGCGCTTCAAGGTGTGCGCCATCTCGATTGAGTACTCGCTGTAATCCAATTTCAGGTGAAATATCTAGCCAGTACGTGGCAGCTCCAGTGGCTCGAATAACATGCTGGGCGCTACCGACACCCTCGAGAATTAAAATATCGGTTGGCAGAATTCTTTCCTTCACGTCAAAACTCATCATCGTCCAATTGAACTTATCAATCACAAACTCGTCTTGTGAAAGGTGGGCCTGAGCAATTCGTGAAAGGAGATCAGTTAAGACTAACGTCAGTGCGTGATCCCAACCGTTGTATAAATCATCCATATGGATAGTTTTGACCGTACTGTGTTGCGAAAACTCGGCTTCAAATTGTGCCGCTAGCGTTGTTTTGCCAGCACCGGCCGGACCATCAATAGCTAAGAGAGTCACGCCAACGCTTCCAGCCCACAACTGCAATTACGGTGAAAGCTGCATATAAAGTTGCAGTAAACCAGTAACCTAAAATTGCGTATTGAATAGTCCCGGCGATATCAACTATCAGCCACACTATCCACGCTTCATATTTTTCGTAGACCATCATGACTTGGGCAATAAGGCTACCAATAAGTAAGAAGGCATCCGACCATGTCGCTGCGGCACCAATATTTGATAAGACGGGAGTGAGTGCGGCAACCGAGACAATCATTCCAATAATTAAATATCCTCGGTGGCGATTTGAAACAGTTCCCACTACGGCGCCGGTAGGTGCCCATCCTTTCCAACCGTAAATTGCGGCGATTACAAAAATAATTTGCAGACCGGCGCTGGCAAAGAGTTCAACTTGATAAAAGAAAACGCCATATAGCGCGCTGCTAATTGCCCACCAAGGCCAGGTAATTCTTTTACCAGTCGTTCCCAGCCAAACCCCTACAAATGAAGTCAGGGCAGCGATACTTTCTAAAACTGAGAGTTCATAGCCCCACGCTGTAAATAAAATGGTTGACACGATTACTTCCTTTCCATGTCCGCATTATCGGACTGGTCTACCGGTCGGTCTGAATATCAGACCCTCTCAGCCTTTGTGGGCTCCCGTAGGAAATATAGTAGCGTTAACCCGTGCTTAAGTTTGGTTATTTGGCGATGATCTTGTTCACCGTTGTTGGTTCCTTTTGGCTTGAAGTAGCACTCAAGGTGAAAGTGCTTAAGCGATATAAACAAGCATTCACCGCGATCCTCCCAGTTTCGCTAATTTTTATCGCCTGGGATGCGTACGCAATTCACAGTGGCCATTGGCGATTTGATCGCGAGCAAGTTTTGGGAATTTTTGGTCCATTTGGGATTCCATTAGAAGAGTATCTATTTTTTATAGTTGTTCCTTTTGCTGCACTGATGACCATTGAAGCTGTGCGCGCTGTAAAAAAGAACTGGAAAGTCTATCCATGACATATACCCAGCTAGCAGTGAGTGCAGTTCTCATAGTTGTCAGCATCGATCTCTTTGTGCTCAAGACTCAACTTCTCAAACGAAAACTCTTTTGGACTTCTTACGCAATTATTATTGGCTTTCAATTACTAACTAATTGGTGGCTAACTTCTCGCAATATTGTGATGTATGACCCCAATACTATTATTGGAATTCGAATCGCTTCTGCGCCCGTGGAGGATCTACTTTTTGGCTTTGCGCTTGTATTAGGCGTAATGCTTAATTGGATACGGTTAGACGCTTCACATAAGCCGCGCTAGCTACGCGCAAGCGGCGCGACGTTGAAGTCTTGGCTCGCTTTGTAAATATCTGATAATCAATTTTTTCAACCTCATCCACAATTCCGCAATATAAGGTACTGGCTGCTTCAATGCATGGCCGACTACTTGGTGAAAGCAAAGCGATTCCTGGTTGGGCTTCTTTTTGTAAAGTGCGAACACGCTCTATCTGAAATTGCAGCGCGTTAACAATTTCAGGAGTCAGTTGACGCTGCTCTAGCATTTCGCGATTAACTCCAAATTGAGCTAGATCATTAATTGGAAGATAGACCCGACCGCGATCTAAGTCTTCATTAACATCTCGAATGAAGTTAGCTAATTGAAAAGCTATACCTAATTTTTTTGCGGCATCATAGGCATCGTTGTGCAACGGCCCTAAAATTGGAACCATTTGTAACCCAATTACTGCTGCCGAGCCATACACGTATTCCATTAAGTCGTCGTAACTCTCATATTCCTGCACTGATAAATCCATGGTCATGGAGTGCAAGAAAGCGGCAAAGAGATCGTGGGGGATTTGAAAGCGATTGACGGTATCGATTAATGCCCGACCCACTGCATCCTCACTTTTTCCGCACTTTAAATCTGACAGAACCTGTTCGCCCCAACTACCGAGGGCATCTGCTTTTTCTTCCACGGTAAGTTCAGATGCGAGGTCATCAACGATTTCATCGGCGTAGCGAGCAAAGCCATACAAAGCATGGACAAATGGACGCTTAGCTTTTGGAAGAAGCAAGGTTGCTAAAAAATAAGTTTTTCCGTGCAGCGCATTTAGTCGTTTACATTCAGCATAGGAAGCGCGAAGTTGGGGATCAGTAATACCGGCAGCGGTTAATTCATCCAATTACTTAACCGGACCAACTATTCGTTCAGCAGCTAAGCGACCAGAAATTAAAACCATCGGTACGCCAACGCCAGGTTGTGTGCCAGAGCCAGCAAAAACTACGTTTTCAATTCCAGCGGCCATGTTGCGCGGTCTAAATGGACCGGTTTGGAAAAATGTATGTGCGCTAGCAAATGGTGCGCCAGCTTCCATGCCTTGGGCTTGCCAATCAAGTGGCGTTGTAAGAACTTCGGTTTCAATAGCATCACCAAAGCCGGTGTAACCACGTTGTTCCATTGTCTCAACCATATGATCCCGGTAAGGCTTGGCCTGTGTTTTCCAATCAATATCAGCGGTCAAGTTTGGTGTTGGGAACAAGACGTAATAAGAATGCTTTCCAGCTGGAGCCAGTGATGGGTCATCCTTAGAAGGAAGAGTCACAAGCAAACTTGGATCACTCATTAACTTCTTTTTCTTGATTAATTCATCGAAGATGCCATCCCATTGCTCACCAAAGTGAATATTGTGATGTGCTGCAAAATCATATTCCCGAGAAGATCCAACTAACATCGTGACACAAGATGGCGAATAGTTAAGTCGCTTCACCGATAACGGTGTTTTTCCTAACAAATCGCGCCAAGCAACGGGCAAGTCAGGGTTTAAAATTACGGCATCACACTCAATGCGTTGACCATCTTCAGTTAAGACGGCTTTTGCGCGACCATTAACCACATCAATTTTTGAAACAGTTGTGCTGTATTTAAATTCAACTCCATGTTTTTGGGCAGCTGCAGCCATAGCTCGTGGAACTGCATGCATGCCACCTTTAGGAAAGAAAACACCATTGACCGAATCCATGTAAGCAATGACGGCATAAATTGCCAACGCTTGCTGCGGGCTGACGCCGGCGTACATAGCCTGGAAGGAGTAGACACGTTGTAGCCGAGGATCCTTCATAAATTGATTGACCTTGGGAGATAAACGACGGAAGCCACCAAGTGCAATAAGTCGAGCTAAGTTAGGAGTTAAAAGATTAAGCGGTGAATCAATATTACGATCGATAAAATCATTCATCTCGTATTTATAAAGCTTGGTCACGAAATCTACGTACTTGGCATAACCAGCGGCTTCTTCCGGGCTAATCTTTTCGGCGATCTCTGCTTCCATTTGCGCAGTATTTGCATGAACATCGAGTTGGGAACCATCAGCATAAAATGCTCGATACAACGGTGAGACGGGCATCAGTTCGAGCCAATCTTTCATATCTTCACCGACGCTACTAAAGGCATCTTGAATCAGAGATGGCATTGTTAAAACAGATGGACCGGTATCAAAGGAGTAGCCATCTTTTTTCAGTAATCCATTTCGCCCACCAGGAACTGATTCACGTTCAATCACGGTAACTTTTCGCCCCGCACCAGCAAGTCGAAGAGCCGCGCTGAGCCCAGCCAGACCTGCTCCAACGACAACTACATGATCAGTTGGTCCCTTAACGCGTGCTGGCATTACATGCTCCTTTTCGTTGCAATACTTGCAAGTTCATTCATTAATTCTTTTCCGCCCTCGGAAATCTCTGGCGATTTAATCGCCGCAAGTGATTGTTCAGTCAACTGTTCAATCATTTCTTCGAGTCTGGCTTTGGCGCCAGTATCCAAGATTATCTGTTGCAATGTCGCAACGCCTTCTGAATCCAAGTCAGTCTGACCAAAATACTTCTGACAAATCTCGCGTTGGGCACTACTTTGGCTTTCCCGAGAAAGTGCGATCAAAACCGTCTTTTTGCCTTCGCGAAGATCATCACCGGCGGGCTTACCTGTTACCGATGGATCACCAAAAACACCTAGTAGATCATCGCGTAATTGGAATGCCTCACCCAATGGAAGTCCGTAATCCGAGAGAGTTGCATAGAGAGCTTTATTTTCAGAACGTGCCATAGCTGCACCCAAATGAAGTGGGCGCTCGATAGTGTATTTTCCAGATTTGTAGCGAGCAATTTTCATCGATCTTTCGGTACTTGAGGTTTTTTGTGTCTGTTCGTGGATATCTAAAAACTGTCCAGCCATTAATTCAACACGCATCTCGTTGTAGAAAGGATTAACCAAACTCATTTGTTGGGCAGTTAATCCAGAAGTGTTCAGCATTTGATCACACAGGACCAGCGCAAGATCCCCAAGTAATACGGCGGCAGATAATCCGTATTGAGGTGCAAAGCCATCGAGCTGATCTCGTACGTGAAGAGTTTCAAAGTGTCTATGGATCGATGGCTTTCCACGTCGAGTATCGGATGCATCCATCAAATCATCGTGAATCAATGCGCATGCTTGTAATAGTTCAAGAGCTGCCATTGCACGAACTTCAGATTTTTCAAGAGTACCTTCGGCTGCGATGAAACCGGCATATGCAAACAACGGCCGCAACCGCTTACCGCTATCGAGTAAAAACGAGGTCAAGGATTCGCAGACAATGGACAAGTCGGGAGAGATAGCGTTGAGAGAAGCGTTTTGTTGAGCCAGAAATTCGGTGAGTTCCTGCTCTACCGAATCCTTCACGGCTAGCAAGCTCGTCTTTGGCGCTGAATTCACGTAGTAACGGTACCCTCACTCCGTGGTCCTTGGTACATCCTACTCATTCGAGTTCTTCCCTCCGAAAGATATTGAGGGTGAAGAACGGTTGTGGCACGCCATTGAGGGGCTAAAAACCTGCGCACCGGATTTTGTTTCAGTGACATATGGCGCAGGTGGATCTACTCGCGATAGATCGATTCGAATTGCACGTGAAATTACCGATCGCACCGGTATTTCTACCGTCGCACATTTAACATGTGTGGGTTCAACCCGTGATGAACTTCTCGAAATTTTGCAGAGTTATAAAGCGGCTGGTATCACGAGCATCTTGGCTCTGCGCGGAGATCCAACTGGCGGTCCAAGTGCGCCATGGACTCCAACACCTGGGGGCCTTAATCACGCCGATGAATTAGTTCAACTTGCGGCAGAGTTTGGCGGCTTCACCATTGGTGTTGCCGCATTCCCAGATGGCCATCCCGCTTCGGCCGGCGATTTTGAAAAAGATATCGAAACCCTGCTTCGTAAAGAGCAACTAGGTGCAACTTTTGCAACAACTCAATTCTTTTTCGATGCATCACGGTATGTGAAGCTGATGGAACAGTTAAAGCAACGTGGCTCCACGCTTTCGGTGATACCCGGAATTTTGCCAGTGACAAACGTTAAGTTATTACATCGTATGGCTGAACTTGGTGGCACGCCGATACCCGAACACATCGCCTTAGCATTTGCCAAAGTTGAAGATGATCCAGAAGCGGTTCGAAATCTTGGCGTCGAGATTGCCACCGTTTTATGCAGAGAGTTGCTGGCAGCAGGAGCGCCAGGTTTACATTTTTACACAATGAATAGTTCAACTGCGACATCTGAAATCTACCGAAAGTTAAATGATGCTCAATAAAGATGAGTTTAAAAGTAAATGGAGCGCACTTCATAGCGATGCTAAGACGGATGGAATTGTTGGAGCTTGGTTAAATATCTCTTATCGTTTTGGACTTATTTGCACACTACTTAGAATTTCACCAAATTTTTTAACATTGCTGGGCCTAGTAGGTGCGATCTTTACAGCAGTTACTGCGCAATCGGCCTGGGCGATTTTCTTCTTAGTCTTTTCACTATTTTGCGATGGCATCGATGGCAGTGTTGCCATCTTTCAGCATCGAGAAAGTAACTGGGGCGCTACTTTAGATGCGCTGGCAGATCGCTTAAGTGAAGCGCTGTGGTTTTATGTTCTTTATGCAATTGGTGTTCCGGCATGGATTCCAATCACCCTGTGGAGTGTGGCAACTTTTCAAGAATATGCCCGAGCCAAGCTGATCTCGCTGGGTGTGAGCGATCTTGGCATTGTCACCATTGCCGAACGGCCAGTACGGGCGAGTTTCTTATTCATCATCTTGATTGTTCATCAATTAAATCTGCCAGGAACTACGTGGCTTTCAATTGGTTTTCTCGTTGTGCAGGTCTACAGCTTTATTAGTGTCGTAATTTACGCTCGTACCCAATTGCTTCGGTAACTAAATCAGCGCTTATTCCAACTAATGGTAGGCCGCCACCAGGATGAGCCGAACCACCGACTAGATAGAGACCTTTTACTGGTGATCGATTCTTTGCCCGCAAAAATGCGGCCCTGGCACCATTACTAGAAGTTCCATAGATCGCACCACCAGGGGCAAGGACTTGAGCTTCTAAGTCAGCTGGAGTTCGTATGGTTAATGACTCCAATCGATTGCGCACACTTATTCCACGCGATTCAATTTGATCGATTATTTGATTGGCATACTTTTGCGCAAAGTCTTTATCATTCCAATCAAATCTGCCATGAGTTGGTGCATTTACTAAGACAAACCAGCCTTCTAGATTTTCATCTTTACTCATGGTTTCATCCTTTGGCGCACAAATGTAAATCGTAGGTCGATCAACTGGTTTACCCGCTTCAAATATCGCATCAAACTCGGCGTCATAATCTTGCGGAAACAAAATAGTGTGATGACTCATCGCTTGTTCTACATCTTTTCGCATTCCAAGTAGCAAGCAAAAGCCAGCAACTGAAACATCGGCTTTAGCGATATTTGAACGTTCCTTTTTCAAGAGTTTTTTCTTTCCTTGAATTAGCTTGTTGTAAACCAAGGAGGCATCAGCATTTGCCACGACCGCATCGGCAGTAACTACATCACCATTGGTTAGAACAATTCCAGTTGTTTTCTTACCTTCCACCATAATTTGCGCGACAGATGTATTTAAATGAAAAGTAACGCCAAGATCCAAAGCCCGTTGATGTACTGTCGTTGCTAGCTTTCCTAGACCACCCTTGACATGCCAGGCACCAAAACTCTCTTCGACAAAGGCAATTGTCGATAGAACTGCTGGCGCTTTCCGAGGGTCGGAGCCGCTATAGGTTGCATAGCGATCCATGATAAATCGTAGATGCTTGTCTTTTAAGATTTCATCTGCATGCACGCGCAAACTCTTCCAGGGCGCAATTATTGTGAGATCACGCAAAAGCGTAAAACGTTTAAGAAGTGAAAAAGCAGACTTGAGTTCGGACTCAACAAAGGGGCCCCGACTTACATCCCACATTTTTTCAGCTCGCTGCATAATTATCTGCCATTGTGTGGCACTTTCACTGCCGAAGCTTTCGGTGATTGCATTCAATGTTTCGTTTCGTGAAAGATTTGCAAACTTCACTTGCTTGCCATCGGCGAATCGATAGTCAAATGATGGATTAACTGGCTCGATCGGACAGACCAAGGCCATTGGTTTTCCAGTTCGCTGAAAGAAATCTTTATACACCGCGGGTAGCGTCAGCAGTGATGGTCCAGTGTCAAAGGCGACTTTACCGATCCATTCGGTGCGACATTTTCCGCCGATTCGATCGGAGGCTTCATAGACATCAACTTGATGACCGCCTCTAGCAAGCCTGGCAGCAGTTGCCATTCCTGCCATACCAGCACCGATCACAACTATTTTCATACACTGCGACCTTTCCACTGGACGGTATTTCGAACAGCGTAAGAGTACAGAATTAAATAAATTAAAAGTGCAACTGAGATTGGATGCAAAAAAATGTCTAATAATCTACCACGGCTTTTTAGGGCACTCATCAAACGCGTTAGGGTGATGAGAAAAAACCCAAGCCATCCGTAAATATTGCCAGCCAACCCAAAGAGCAACGGGGCAATACTCGACACAAAGAGAAAGGCAATCACAAAGGCGGCACCGATTGGGCTGCCGAAGGCTTTGTGTAATGACTTTCCATAACCGGCAGTAATTTGTGACCATGATGAATACATACGGCATTGTGCAATCGTGGATCCATTAATAACAGTTCCATGTGATCCACTTTTAATTAGTTCGCGAGCTAGAAAGATGTCATCGATAACACAATTCTTGATCAGCGAGTATCCATTTATCTTTGCCAATGCCTGGCGTCGAATTACAAAAAACTGACCATTGGCAACAGCCAGGGACGGTCGAGCAGATCTTTCAGCAAGGCGCAGTGGAACCGTGGTAAGCCACGACCATTGCAGTAATGGTTGAATTAATCGCTCAGTTACAGTGAGCGCCACCTGCCGTGGATACGGTGAAATGAAATCGAGCCCAGTTGAAGTTAACGTTGCAACTGCCTGATTTAAACCGTTCGGTGCCAAACGTACATCGGCATCTATCGATATCAAGATCTCTTCGTGTGAAGCATCAAAAAGTTGTTGTAAGGCCCACGTCTTTCCGATCCACCCTGGTTGAAGTGGCTTACCGGATAGAACCGTAAATCGAGATTGAGAGCCGGTATGAGTGGCGAGTAATTGAGCAGTCCCATCTTCAGAGTTATCATCTAAAAGATAGAAATGAAAAGGGCCTGGTTGAGCTGCCAGATTAGTAACAAGTGCTTCAATATTTTCAGCCTCATTACGAAGTGGGATAAGAACTCCGACATCTTCATGTGCCGATGAGGATGCATGTGGAGATCGAATTAAAAAGTAATTAGTAAGAGAGATGAGCAATAAAGCCAAGGGGAGTGCCGAAAGTAGCAGCATGCGCTTTTAGGGTCTACCAATCCAGCGGCTAAAGAAATATGGAGTGAGCAATAGACCTAAAATTGTTCCGGCGAAAAAAGCGACTCCTGGCCGGGCAAAGAAAAATAAATTACTAACGATTCCAGAAAATAATGTCCACAATAAAAAGATGTCTGCTCCAAAAAGTGAGCTACCGCTTTTGCGCCGATCTCTGGGAGTAATAAAATGTAAAGCAGTTATCAGTGCGATTCCAGAAAGCAACCAACCAAAAGTGTTTGAGAGCGGAATCTCTGGTGCAAATGGAACATGCGCGCCTTCTATTACCCAAGTCCAACGCCCTGCAGAGACCATCAGAGGATCAAGAAATAAATCCCATGCCATCATCAACGCGCCGCCATATAAAAATACCCAAGATTTGCCGATTCGCCGGGCCACGACTAAACAGGGGTGGGCAATCATCACCCAGGCAAAGGGAACAACTAGCGGGACATCAAATAGTTTTGCTCCTAAAGTATTTGAATATTGATATTGGCCAAAAGGCCAGCCAGTAGAAACGCCAAGTTGTTCAATGAAAAAACCAAATGGTAAAGCTATTGCTAACAAACTCCAGCCATACCGTGAGCCATAAGCGATGACCCCGTGCAGAAACATTGCGCATGCGCCGGTATAGACCGAGGCGACAGTGACAAACTGTAAGAAACTTCCGTTAACCAGTGGATACAAGATCTGCATCGAAATTGTTAATCCCAGGAATATCGCCATTGCTACCGTGACAGATTTTGGTGCTCCGCCGCGATGTCTACGTCGGGGTGTGTAGTGGCGGATCGACATGTGGTTAATTCTGCCCTATAAAGTCAGAGTTACTTAATTGAGCCTCGCTGCTCAATTACTGCAAACCGCGCAAATAGTTCTTCGGCATACCAGTCGTATTTGGCAGTGTCATCAATTGCTTTTTGATGAGCCTGACCACGGTAGGCAAAATCGCGAACTGCAGCTGCCGATTCCCACATGGAAAAAGTTCCTTGTAGCCCAATTGGAGCTTCACCGATTCCAATTGCGTGCGTTAATCCTGGCGCAGACTTGAGTGAGATTGTCACTAGCGGTACTGCGCTCCAAAAACGAAAATTGTGATTCCACTTTATTCGGGCGCGAGTAATTGCTGCGATCGGCCCATCCCATTGCTGGCTCTGCACAATGAAGGGTTCTTTGCCAGCCCATTTTCCATGTGATGAAATCGGTGACAGAACTGCTCGAAATTCTGCGGTAGATTTTTTACGCCAGCTTGCAACTACCGGTGATTCATCAAATGTATCTAGGTCTTCGACGACAGCGATGAGCCCCCACCGAAGTGGATCGGCATCATTTGGCGTAAAGGTTTCACCTTTTCCAGTTCCAATTGATTTATAAAAACCTACATTTTTATCACGAGTAAGTTTAAATCGATTAAAGGCCATAGCCGAGATAGCAAATGGAATCTGCCGGGGAGATATCTTCCAGAAATAAATTACGATCATTAGGCACCAACTTTCATTGGTTGACCGCTGGTAGCTTCAATAAGTTCAGAAAATGTAGTTGGATAAACCGCATGAGGGTGTCCGGCCGCTGCCCAAATAATTTCATAATCATTGAGTGCAATATCGATCACAATACGTGCTGGTGAAAGCCAGCCAATCGGTGCGACGCCACCAATTGAAAAGCCAGATTTTTCTTTTACGTAATCTGCATCGACTCGTTCTAATGTGGGTAAATCTAAATTATTGGCAACTAAATCTGTATCTACCCGATGTCGACCGCTGGTGACAATTAAAAGTGGCGAGCCATCAGTTAACTTAAAGATTAGTGATGAGGCGATCTGACCAACATCGATCCCAAGTGCGCTAGCTGCTTCTTGAGCGGTTCGAGCACTCTCTGCGAGAACTTTGATTTCACCGCTAAGCCCATGATGTACCAGCGCACTCATCACGCGCTTCACGGCAGCTTTCTCGATCACACCTTCCATGCCATAACTTTACGGGGTCGCCTTGCTAACTGCAGCGCTGCAAGTGAGTTACGGTTATCCACTATGAGCCCCGATTTATTTACTTTAGGGATGCGTGCGCGAAATGCCCTATGGGCCACTTTTTTTCTCCTTGGTTTTCTAGGCCTAGCCTGGATTCCAAGAATCCCAGAAATTAAGAACGCATTAAATCTAAGTGATGGTGAATTTGGCTTAGTTTTGTTAGCCAGCACAGTTGGTGCGATTCCTGGTGCGCAATTAGCTGGCCGAGTAGTGCACATGTATTCCTCCAAAATCGTGGTGCGCATCTCTGGAGTTCTGCTTCCTATCGGAGTAATTATCGTTGGCATTGCTACAACGGTCCAAACACTTTTAATTGGGCTTTTCATCTGTGGTTTTAATGTTGCATTTATGGATATTGCAATTAATGGACAGGCAGTAGAGATTGAAAAACACACGCAAGGTCGATGGATGTCGAGTTTTCATGGACTCTGGAGCGTTGGTGCATTTGCGGCAACATTAGTAGGTGGCCTAGTTGCCAATTTCGTCACTCCTGCACAAAATTTAATTGCGATCGCAACGTTAGGTCTCTTTGCTTTTCAAATTGCTGCGTATTTTCTTTTATCGCCAGAAAACGATGGCCACCTTGGGGTTCCAGGTGAAGAATCAGCTGGAAAGATTTCGCTAATAGGTAAAGAGTCATTAATTCTCTGGGCACTTGGCATCGGGCTTATGTGTGCGCTTATTCCAGAAGGTGGTGCGTATGAATGGAGTGGCATCTTGCTCCAGGACCACATGGGTATTGGCAAAGGACTCAATGCCGCAGCTGCAACGACGTTTTCATTAGCAATGATTGCTAGCCGCCTCTTGGGCGATCGTGCATTTGAAAAGTGGGGACATGTTAAAACCGTTAAGTACGGTGGCTATTTTGGTGGAACTCTTTGGGGGATTGGCCTAGCCGTTGGAATTCCATTATCTGATTCTCATCCAACTGCGGGATTAATAATTGTTTGCTTAGGCTTTGGTGCTGCTGGTTTTGGAATGGGTCCATTTTTCCCAGCCTTTAATTTAGCTGCCGCATCAATTCCTGGTATCGCACCATCGGTCGGTTTAGCACGCATCGGGTTAATTGCAATTGCGGCTTATTTTGGTGGCCCAACAATGATTGGCTTGATCGCCGAAGTTACTTCACTACCGGTAGCCTTTGCTTTTCCAGTGGTCTTGTATTTGGTTGTGGGGCTGCAATCTAAATATATTAAAGTGCGCGAACTCAACCAATAAACCAAGTCTGAACAACTGTAAATATCGCCACACCATACAGAAGTCCGGCAAAACTTAATCGTAAGTGGGTCGGATCAACTCGCCCACTTTTGATAGAGGCTAATCTGGCAACTATTACTGCGGCAACTGCCATGGAAATTGGGACTTTCCAGTTAACCAATTCCCAACTTTGAAAGTGGGCAAAAAAAGCTGTAGTTGAGTTGAGGAAAATAATGGCAAGGCCAGTTCCTGCTGCCTTACTAGGAGTATTTTTGAAGAATAAAACAAGAATTGGAATAGCTAAAAATCCACCACCAATGCCAAATAGTCCAGTGATACTGCCAATGACCAAAGATATAATTACAAGCCAAAAAGATGAAATCTTTTTTTCAGTTCCGGTAATTGGTTTGATCAACATTGAAGTTGCAGCGCCCATCATGACAATTGAAAATCCAGTAGTAATAACTGAGTCACTAATTTTGTGTGCTACGAGCGAAAAACTAATGTTAGTCACTAATCCAAGCGCCCATATGACAAAAGCTTCTTTAATTAAAATATCGCCAATTTTTAACTTTGGTAACAATCCAGAAAGTGCGGCAAGCAAAACAACGGCTAAGGCGGCAGTAGTTGCCGCCTGCGGAGTGAAGTCAAAGATATACAAAAGAATAGGTACCGAAAGCATGGCGCCACCTGCGCCAACAAAACCAAGAACTGCGCCAATAAAGACACCGGCAAAAACTCCGGCGATAATTTCCATGTCGCAATAATGGATGCAAAACGCTCGCTGGTAATTAACCGACGGGCGTTTTGCGCTAAATTAATTGAGCTTCTATCTTAGAAGTTGAAGAAGGCACCTGTAATTGATGGGCCAAAATCTGTGCCAGTTGAAACAAGTGCAAAGAAGATTAGCGCTGCACCAGCAAGTGAGAGGTTTTTGAAAAAACTGATGGTCTCATTTTGCTTTGCAGTTGCATCACTCTCTTTCCAGAATGCGTGCATGATGAACGCTGCTGGAATAAGGAATAGTGCGATGAGTAGTGCGCCAAGATCTGCGTAGACACCAAATACGATGTAGAGACCGCCAATGAGAATCATGAGACCAGATGCGATAACGCCTATCTTGGCCGCTGGAACCTTCTTGTATTGAGCGTAGCCAGTCATTGCCTCTAGCTTGGTGAGGTGCATGATGCCTGAGTTGATAAAGATCAGCGCAAAGAGCACTCGACCGATGATTAGAACGATCTCCATTTTTCTCCTTATGTTGGGTACAACTTCAATAGTAGTTGAAATTTCAACTACTGTTACCATTCGACACTCATTGGGCTTGCTATTTGTCGGTGGAGAGGGCTATTTTTCGAACATCTGTTCGAATACCCACAGCTTTGAAAGGTGCCCGCAAAAATGTCAGTCCCACAGATCAATCCATCGGCAGATGTCGTTATCGATGGCGCAATCACTCCTATCGAATTTACTTTCAAAGGTAAACGCTTTCGAATCCATTCGGTGCTCTCTAGATGGTGTGAAGCAGGGGGATGGTGGAATCGCATTAGCGATGGCAAGTACCGGCCCGATGATCAAGCTCGCGCATTGTGGCGGGTAGAGGCGGCACCAATTGGCGCACTGACAACTTTTGAACTCGAGCGAGATGAACTAACCGGTCAATGGATTATTCGTAACGTATGAGTTTTATTCACCTCAACGTTGCCAGCGGCTATTCATTAAAATATGGGACTAATCAACCCAGTGATTTAGTAGAACGCGCGGCACAGTTTGAAATGCCAGCCTTAGCCCTAACTGATCGTGATGGCTTAGCTGGTGCTATCCGTTTTACGCAAAGCTGCGTAGAGCATGGAATCGCTCCCATTATTGGCGTTAACTGCGCCATCATCATAAAAGATGCAGATGGTACAGATGCTAAGGGTCGAATTACATTACTGGCACATAGTGATGGGGGATGGCGCTCGCTATGTAGATTGCTGACATCACTAACAATGACAAGTGATAATCGTTCACCAGTTTTGAGTTTAGATTTTCTGGAACGCTTTAGTAGTTACAGTAGCAATGTTTATGCGCTACATGGCCCTGAATCACCTATGAGTAGCGCTTTAGTAAATCATCGTTTTGATCAGGCACTTACTATTTTTAACAAAACTCGTGGATTCTTTGCAGGCAATGCAGTGGAATGCGTTTCGCATCTAGTTGCTGGAAAAGGTCCACGATCCACCGAGCATGCTGCTAGATCATTAATTTTTGCGCGCGACAATGATATTGATGCTGTTATTACTAATGCAGTACGGATGCGCGATCGAAGCGATGGGCCAGTAGCTGATGTCTTAGATTGCACTCGACAATTAGTTCCACTACATAGCCGCCACATTGAACGTCAAAATGCGGAAGGCTTTTTAAAATCTAGCGATGAGATGACCGCACTTGCCGCCGAAATTGCCCGTGCCGGTGGCGAACGAACGCCCCGTGCATTATTGAAGACAACACGTGAATGGGCGGAACGCTCTTTGCTCTCACCACACAAAGATATTGGTTTAGGTGGAGCCCACTTGCCTGAACCCCACGTAGTAGGCGCAGCAAATGCCCAAGAAATGCGGGCACTGTTACGCACCCGCAGTGAAGCTGGAATTAACTGGCGCTACAACAATGGCGCAGCTATTGCTGTAGCCCGCGCCCGCTTAGATGATGAGTTAGCCACGGTAGCAACTTTAGGTTTTGAATCATACTTTTTAACTGTTGCCGATATCGCCGCAATGGCAACTGACGCCGGTATTCGTGTTGCCGCACGAGGTAGTGGTGCTGGCTCACTAATTTGTCACTTACTAGGAATCTCAAATGTAGATCCGATTCAACATGGATTACTAATGGAACGATTTTGTTCACCACTTCGTAAGGCGCTGCCAGATATCGATATAGATGTTGAATCAGATAGACGTCTTGAAATCTACGACATGATCTTTAAGCGTTATGGCGATAGCAATTGGGAATCGACAAATAATCAAGCACGATGCGCCGTTGTTTCAATGGTCGACACATATCGTGCTCGGCATGCAATTCGCGATGCTGGCGCAGCTCTGGGTTTGCCAGGTATGGAAATTGATATGCTGGCAAAATCTATGCCACATATTCGTGCGCGTAATATCTCTAAAACTCTGGAATCACTTCCTGAACTTCGAAAACTAAATACATCATCACCTCTTATGGCGGCAACGATTGAAATTGCACAAAGGCTAGATGGCTTGCCAAGACACCTAGCGATGCACCCCTGCGCAATTGTCTTATCTGATGGCCACTTTCTAGATCGTGCACCACTCATGGCAAGTGCTGGCGGCTACCCTATGGTCGCCTTTGATAAAGATGATGTTGAAGCCGTTGGATTACTCAAACTTGATGTGCTGGGCGTGCGGATGCAATCAACGATCGCCTACTCAATCAGAGAGATTGAGCGAGTACATAAAGAGAAGATCGATATAGATTCAGTACCTCTCGATGATCTAGCAACGTATGAAACAATTCAATCGACCCGCACACTAGGAATTTTCCAGGTAGAAAGTCCGGGACAGCGAGAACTAGTTGGCAAACTTGCACCAGCTAGCTTTATAGATCTCATTATTGATATTTCTTTATTTAGACCAGGCCCAGTAAAAAGTGACATGATTACTCCATTTCTGAAAGCGCGTCATGGCTGGGCGCCAGCTCAGATCATTCACCCTGATTTATACGAGATTTTGGCTCATACCGAAGGCGTTGTTGTCTTTCATGAACAAGTCATTCAGATCATTGCCACAATGACTGGAGTATCACTTGCTACCGCCGATGAAAAACGTAGATCGTTAGGCGAGCAGGTTGGCCAACAAGAGGTATGTGATTGGTTTTTTCCAGCCGCGATCGCCAAAGGGTATGAGCTATTAATTGTTCAAGAAATTTGGGATGTCCTGCGCGCTTTTGCATCTTTTGGTTTTTGTAAGGCCCATGCTGCAGCTTTTGCTTTGCCTACTTATCAATCAGCTTGGCTTAAAACTCATTACCCAGCTGCTTTTATCGCAGGCATCTTGACTCACGATCCAGGGATGTATCCCAAACGTTTACTTGTTGATGAGGCACGACAACTAGGAATTACGATTGCGCCCATAGATGTCAATGCATCAGATGGGGTCTATCGCGCAGAAGACCATGGAAATGCAATTCGAATTGCGCTGTCAACAGTAAGCGGAATTAGTGATTCGCAAGTTACATCTATTATTGCTGGTCGACCATATATTGATTTAGCAGATTTCGTACACCGCTCGGGATCGAGTATGCCGATTACTGAGAGCTTGATTCTTACTGGTGCCTTTGATTCGTTGCACACCGATGTTAATCGCCGAGATCTACTGCTCCATTTTTCGGACCTACAAAAATCACCAAGTGCATCGGTATCAGGTGCGCAAATGAATCTTGCCTTTTCACCACCCGCACTTATTAGCAGTGGCCTACCTGCCATGAGTAATGCGGAGAGCGTTAAATATGAAGTCGATCGCCTTGGGATTGATATGTCTAGACATATGATCGAATTTTATGGCAGTTTCCTTAACTTTATCGGAGCAGTCAGATCGAGTGATCTCTTAAAACAGCGCTCACAGTCATCGGTTCTGGTAGCTGGGGTCAAAGTTGCAATGCAAACTCCACCAATTCGATCAGGTAAAAGAGTTATCTTTTTAACGCTAGACGATGGATATGGATGCAGTGATTCAACCTTCTTTACCGATGTGCAAAGTGAGTATGCCAATGTTTTGTATTCAACTTCCTTGCTGCTGGTTAGGGGAGTAACCCGTCGCACTGGCGCAAAAGGCATATCCATCAGGGCTACTGGGGCATGGGATTTGCGCGCTGCCTACGAAAGTTGGAGCGCTAAACAAAGTACGCTCGCAATATGAGTTTGCAAGAGGTGCCAGTACCGGCAACGATTTTGCATGTCGATATGGATGCATTTTATGCATCAGTTGCCGAACGCGATAACCCCGAATTAAAAGGTAAAGCCGTTGTTATTGGAATGGGGGCTCGCGGAGTTGTTTCAGCGGCAAATTATGAAGCTCGCAAATTCGGCATCCACTCTGCAATGCCAGTGGGTCAGGCGCGTCGGCTAGCACCTCACGCAATCTTTCTTCCCGTTGATATGGCTAGGTACCAAGAAGTTTCAGTAAATATCATGGAGATCTTTGATGCTTTCACGCCAAATGTTGAACCAATTTCAGTAGATGAAGCATTTTTAGATGTCACTGGTGCCAAACGTTTATTAGGAAGTGGCCGAGAAATAGCAACGGCGATTCGTGCAAAAGTTGAAGCACAAGAAGGTATTACGTGTTCGGTAGGAATTGCGCCATCAAAGTTTATTGCAAAACTTGCATCTACTAACTGTAAACCAAATGGAATGTTAGAGATTACGGCAGATCACATTTTAGAGTTTTTGCATCCGCTACCAATTTCTGCCATGTGGGGAGTTGGCCCAAAAACCGCCGAAGTATTAGAACGGTTAGGGCTGCGAACTATTAAAGATATTGCAGATCTACCACGCCAAACTTTAATTCGGGCGGTAGGAGAAGCAGCTGGTGCAACTTTGCACGAACTTTCATGGGGTCGTGACTATCGTGATGTGGCTCCACATGATGCTGAAAAAAGTATTAGCGCCGCTGAAACTTTTGCCAGAGATCTAGATAATCCAGAAGAGATATTGCGTGAATACTTACGATTATGTGAGCGCGCAACATCAAGGCTTCGAGATAAGGGATTATTTGCCAAGACAATTAGCATCAAAGTTCGCTTCGGAGATTTTTCAACGATCAATCGATCTAAAACTCTCGCCCTGCCAATCGATGGCACTCATGATGTTTATGAAGTTGTTAAAGGACTCTATGAAGCTTTGCGAATTGAACGAGCCAGATTACGTTTAGTAGGCGTCTCGTTAGAGAATTTAAGTGAAGGTGCCCCAGTTCAATTAATGCTGGGGGAGCGTGATAAAGGTTGGCGCGAAGCTGAAGGGGCGATGGATAAGGCCCGCGAGCGCTTTGGCGATCATTCGGTGCGGCCAGCACGTTTAGTTGAGCCCAAAAGTGATGTAGAAGATGGGGAAACCGAGTAGCCAGTCCCGGAAAATTGTTCTATTGTGAGCATGTGCCACTATCTGATCGTGAAAAACGCCTTCTTGATGAGATGGAGGCTGCGCTTTTAACCGAGGATCCACGTTTAGTCTCGGCCATGTCGGCAACTCCAATGGCGCCATCTCGCACTCGACTTGTGCGTGGGGCAGCCTTCCTTGCCGTTGGCGTGGTCACCCTTTTCACCGGTCTTGTTTTGCAGATAACTCCCGTAGGAATCCTGGGCTTCATCATCGCTTTATCTGGCGTCATTTACGCAATCTCCTCGTTTTCAGCTCTACCAGGCAGCCCGGCATCAGGATCCAAGCGTAAGAAATCAACCAACACCATGAAGGCGCGCATGGATAAGCGCTGGGATAGTCGCGGTCGCGAGTAAACGGTACGAGTTTTCAACTGTCAGGCCCCTCCATTGTGGGGGGCTTTTTTCATGCCCACCGTAAATATGAGGTGGATGGGAATGGGAAAAAAAGGGGGGATAGAGGAGAAGAGTGGCGATAGGTGGTTGAAAAAGGAGGAAAAGGGAGTAAAGTGGGGAATTACGCGGGCAGTAGCGCTCGCAGCGGACCTGGGGAAGGGGAAGCTAAAAATGTTTCTCGGTACTCACGAACCTCGCCTTGATGAAAAGGGCCGCCTCATTCTTCCCGCAAAATTTCGCGAAGAACTTGCTGCAGGTTTAGTTATTACAAAAGGACAAGAACGTTGTCTCTACGTTTTTCCTTCACAAGAGTTTGCTGAAATTACACAAACGCTAAAACAAGCGCCAGTCACTGCAAAATCAGCACGTGATTACAGCCGTGTGATGTTTGCTGGCGCACACGATGAAATTCCTGATCGTCAAGGACGCGTAACAATTCCGCAAGCTCTACGTACATATGCAGGATTAGAAAAAGATTGCGTAGTTATTGGCGCAAACACTCGCGTAGAAATTTGGGATTCAAATTCTTGGAATGAATATCTGACTGATCGCGAAAAGAGTTTCGCTGAAGTCTCCGAGGAGGTCTTTCCAGGATTGTTCTAACTCTCATTTGTGGCCACTGCCGACCCTTCGAAAGTAGCGACACCCCTTCCCCGGTGCCGTTACAACTTTAGATCCGTCGGCCGGCAGTGACCAGAGGTGAGAGTCGCAGTAAGGATTGAAAGCTTTTACAACTAAACGATTGAAAGGGGGAGAGATGACTAATACAACTGCACACGTTTCAGTAATGCGAGATCGCTGCATCGAACTTCTTTCGCCGGCAATTATTGCCGCAAGTAATCCGGTAGTAGTCGATGCAACACTGGGACTAGGTGGGCATACTGAAGCGCTGCTCCAAAAATTTCCTCATTTAACCGTTATTGGAATCGATCGTGATCTTGCGGCATTAGCAAAAGCCACATCACGACTTGCACCTTTTGGAGATCGATTAAAAACGGCACATGTAACCTTTGATGCAATAGGTGAAGTAGTAAACGGGCTTGGTTTCAGTCAGATTCAAGGAGCGTTATTTGATTTAGGTGTTTCTTCTATGCAACTAGATGAGACAGATCGTGGATTTTCCTATTCACATGATGCGCCACTTGATATGCGAATGGACCAAAGCGCACCACTTACTGCCGGACACATAATTAATACATACGAACCTGGTCAACTAGTACGAATTTTACGCAACTACGGTGAAGAAAAATTTGCCACTCGCATTGTTGAGTCAATTGTAAAAGCTCGTCAAATTGCGCCCATGAATTCAACTGCCCAGCTTGCCGCACTGGTAAAAGAGGCGATTCCAGCGGCAACTCGACGTACCGGTGGCAATCCGGCAAAGCGCACATTTCAAGCACTAAGGATTGAAACCAATGATGAACTAGGAGCAGTAACTCGCGCCTTACCAGTTGCCTTGGAATTACTCGCAGTTGGTGCTCGCTTAGTCGTATTGTCATTTCAATCTTTGGAAGATCGAATTGTTAAAGAGCTTTTTGTTGCAGCTAGTACTTCTGGTACTCCTCGCGAATTACCGGTTGAGCTTCCACAATACGCGGCGAAATTCTCCCTAGTTATTCGCGGAAGTGAAACTCCAACCGAAGCAGAATTAGAAGAGAACTCTCGTTCTCAATCTGTTCGTCTTCGGGCTATCGAAAGAGTGGCCACATAATGGCAATGACAGCATTACTACCGGCGATTGCTCGCTCAAAGGAGTTAATCTCCGAGAAAACTTCACAAGTCGCTTTAAAATTAGTGCCAGACTTATCAGCCGGCAAGCAAGCAGATCGCAAATACTTTGCAAGTTTTGTCAGCGTTGTCGGTGCCGCCGGACTTCTATTTTTACTTTTAATTAATACCTTACTAGCCCAAGATGCAATTACTTTAAAAAACTTAAAGCTGGAAGCAAAAATGGTGAGTGATGAACGTGAAGCTATCGCTCGGACCATAGATCGAATTTCCTCTCCCGATGCACTAGCCAAAGCAGCTACTGCATTTGGTATGAAACCATCCGAGACGCCAATCTTTTTAGACCTAGCATCAATTCTCAAGTCAGCGGTGGTTAAAAATGGGTAATTTCTCACTCGCTCACAGTCGTATTAGATTTCTCATTTTATTCATGGCCGTTGTCATGTTTATGTTTGGGTTACGTTTAGTTCAGGTACAGGCTGTGCAAGCCGGTAGTTACCAAGCTAAAGCATTCAATGAGATGGAAAAAGTAAGGACATTGCAAGCACCACGTGGCGACATTACTGATGTCAATGGAACCGCATTTGCTAGAAGCGTGGCGGCAACAAGCATCGTGGTTGATCAAACTCAGATCACAAATCCAGCAAAAGTCGCTGCATTCGTTGCACCAATTTTAGGATTAAAAGTTGCAGATGTTGCCACTTCTTTATCTGGGACTCGCAAATGGAGTATGGTCTTTAAAAATGCTAAACCTGCAACCTGGCTTAAACTCAGCGCGGCCCTTGATTCACATAACTCGCAATTTAAAGCAATGAGTCCAGATCGAATTATTGGCTTTTTCCCAGAGCGAAGTTATATCCGTGAGTATCCATCTGGTTCATTAGTTGCTTCCTTAATTGGTTTCGTCAATAACGATGGTGTGGGAGCAACCGGACTTGAATCTAGGTTAAATTCAACGATCTCTGGCAAAGATGGAAAGTATTCCTATGCAAATGGTTATAAAGCTGAAATACCAGGTTCGCAATCTGATTTAATTCCGGCTCAAGCGGGAACCTCAATTCGCCTTACTATTGACCGAGATATTCAATGGGTAGCTGCAAAAGCGATTGCAGATGTTGTTAAATCTTCAAGGGCGCTCAGTGGAACTGTCATCGTAATGGATCCAAAAACTGGCCACATTCTGGCACACGCAACTGCGCCAACTTTTGATCCAAATAACACGACTAAGGTTTCTCTGGTTGCAATGCGTAATCCATCGGTACAAGATGTCTACGAACCAGGTTCTACTGGAAAAGTTATGACACTTGCGGCAGCGTTAGAAGAGAAGAAAATTACCCCTGAAAGCGTTTTGACTATTCCTTATAAATTGAAGCGTTCAAATAAAGTTTTCAGAGATCACGAGCCACATCCTGTACAGCGCTTAACAACTGCCGGCATCTTGGCGGTATCAAGTAATACAGGTTTAATTAAAATTGGCGAAATGATGCCAAATCAGAAACTTTATGACTATCTCACAAAATTTGGGATTGGCACTAAGACTGGTTCAGGCCTGCCAGGTGAATCAAATGGAATCTTGCGTAAAGTTGCCGATTGGTCTGGGACAACTGCGCCAACAGTTGCCTTTGGTCAGGGTTATTCAGTAACGGCAATGCAGGCAACAGGTGTCTTTGCAACAATTGCTAATAATGGAGTTCGTGTTTCACCTTCGGTTATCGCCGGAACCAGTGATTCAAGTGGTAATTATACTCCAACAAAAACAAATGATGCGGTTCGTGTAATTAGTGAGCAGACCGCGCAGCAGATGCGTTTAATGATGGAGAGCGTAGTTTCAGCTAATGGAACTGCGCCATCTGCAGCTATTCCGGGTTACCGAGTCGCGGGTAAAACTGGAACTGCCCAACGCATCGATGACACATGTGGCTGCTACAGAGGTTACACCGCATCATTTATCGGCTTTGCGCCAGCAGATCAGCCAGCTTATGTAATTAGCGTGACGATCCAAGATCCTAAGGGACTGCACTGGGGTGGGTACCTTGGCGGCCCAGTATTTAAAAAGGTAATGTCATTTATCTTAAAAAGTAAAGGTATCGCTCCAACTGGAACAAAAGTTGATCCGATAGCCCTGACTGAAAAACAACTACTTGCTCAAAAAGCTGCTGAATTGACTGCAGCAAAGAAGGCTTCAAGTGATAAGACCAATTGAGGAAATTAAAAAAAGTATTGAATCTATTGCGGCGATTGCAAATGCCGTTTTCATTGGTGATGGATCTGTAGTTGTCACTGGGCTTGTGCAAACCAGCAAAACTATTGAGCCAGGGGACCTCTTCATTGCCCTGCCAGGTGAGAACTTTCATGGCGCAGATTTTGCTAAAGATGCAATTGCCAATGGCGCTGTAGCGGTTCTTACTGATGAAGCTGGCTCAAAAAAAATTCAAGGGGTTCCGGTCATTGTTAGCAAGAACGCACGTCGTGCCGCCGGTGTTGTCAGTGCTTGGTTTTACAACGAACCAATGCGCGATCTGTATAGCGTTGGCGTAACAGGAACAAATGGCAAAACCACGGTAACAACTCTGCTTCACCAAATCATGATGGCGGCAGGTCGCGAGAGTGGCTTGATAGGTACGGTCGAAACTAGGATTGGCGCTGAAATCCTTGAGAGTAAGCGAACAACTCCAGAGAGCAGCGATCTTCAGGCACTATCTGCCGTGATGCGAGAGCGGCATCTACGTAACTTAGTAATGGAAGTCTCTAGTCATTCAATTACGCTAGAACGCATTCGCGGTAGTCACTTTGCCGTTGTTGGATTTACTAACTTAACGCAAGATCATTTAGATTTCCATAAATCAATGAAAGAGTACTTCGCTGCTAAAGCAAAATTGTTTACCTTTGAATTTGCAGATCTTGCAGTCATCAATATTGATAATGAATATGGCATCAAATTAGCTCACCAGACAGAGCTTCCGGTCATCACGGTTTCTAGACTTAATAAAGAAGCGGTCTGGCACTTTGTGAAAATTGAACGTGACTATGTTGGGGCACATGTTGCGATTCGAGGCAATGGTGGAATTTTAATTGAAGGCAAAGTGCATTTACATGGTGGATTCAATTTCGATAATCTACTAATGGCGGTAGCCATTGCCACTGAAAGTGGAATCGACCCAATAGATATTGCTGCCATTCTCTCTGGCTTAACTGGTGCACCTGGTCGCCTTGAATCAGTTCGCTTAGGTCAAAACTTTACCGCCCTTGTTGATTACGCTCATTCACCCGATGCAGTTGGTCGAGTTTTAGAAGCTTCACACGAGATAACAGATGGACGAGTGATCGCGGTTTTAGGGTGCGGTGGAGATCGAGACTCTTCCAAACGAGAACTAATGGGTAAGGCCTTATTCGATGGCGCAGATGTTGCGATTTTCACCAGCGACAATCCACGAAGTGAAGACCCGGCCGCTATTTTAGTTGAGATGACGTTGGGTTTAGATATTGAGTTGCCACATGCGGTGATTGAAGATCGAGCAGCTGCAATTGCGGCCGCGGTAGATCAAGCCCAAGCAGGTGACCTAGTTGTAGTTTTAGGTAAAGGCCATGAAAAGGGACAGGAAATCGATGGCGTTATTCACGCCTTTGATGATCGCATCGAGCTTGCTCGTGCAATTGAGAATAAAAAATGATCACATTGACTGCTGGTGAAATCGCTCTTTTAGTTGGTGGCGATATTCACTGCGACAAAGATTTACTTGTTTCTAAAGCGCCAGTGTTCGATTCTAGAAAAGCTTCTCCTGGTTGTTTTTTCTTAGCGCTCGAAGGTGAGACATCTGATGGGCACGATTTTGCCGCCGATGCATATCGAGCCGGCGCAATGTTTTCTCTTACTTCGCACCGAATTGATGGTCCGTGCATAGTTGTGGCCGATGTTATTGAGGCCTTATCTGTGCTGGCTAGTTTCGTTAGAAAACGCCTTGATAAGTTGACCGTTATAGGAATAACTGGTTCGCAGGGTAAAACAAGTACAAAGGATTTATTGGCGCACATGCTTTCGGCAGTTGGTCCAACTGTTTCACCCGCAGGTTCATTTAATAATGATCTTGGCTTACCTATCACTTTGCTGGAATGCGATGAGCGAACAAGATTTTGCATCGCCGAAATGGGCGCCCGTCATAAAGGCGATATCGCACGATTGTGTTCAATTGCCTCACCAAATATTGGAGTCGTCCTGACAGTTGGATCAGCGCATTTAGGAGAATTTGGTTCGGTCGAAGCAATTGCAGAAACAAAGTCAGAACTTATTTCATCACTAGGAAGTGATGGAGTTGCAATTTTGGGAAGCTACGACAGCTTTACCCCGGCAATGTCAAAGCTCCACAATGGCAGAACTATCTTTTTTGGAGATAACAAAGAAGTTCGAGCTGCCGATATTGAAATCCGTGAGGGCCGCCCACACTTTGATTTAGTGACGACATCTGGTCGCGATGCCGTTGGCATGCGCGTTGTTGGCGCTCATCAAATTGCTAATGCGTTAGCAGTGGCTGCCGTTGGAACTGCACTTGAACTTCCTATTGAACTCATTGCAAGTTCCTTGTCGACCGGAGAAATCGCTAGCAAATGGCGAATGGAACTCCACGAACTCTTTGGGCTTCTTTTAATCAATGATTCATATAACGCTAACCCTGAATCAATGGCGGCAGCGCTTCGCTCCTTGACCCTTTTTGCCCAAGAACGTGGCGGCCAATCATGGGCTTTCGTAGGAAAAATGCATGAACTCGGCGAGTCAGCACCTGCCCAACACCGAGGAATTGGCACCCTTGCCCAAGAGATTGGTATCGATCACTTAGTTGCGGTAAATGCTCCTGAGTACGGAGAGACCAGTGCTTCAATGCAGGTTCATCACTGTTCAGATATTGCTCAAGCTAGTTCGTTGGCGGAGCATTTTTCGGCAGGAGATGTGGTCTTAGTAAAAGCTTCACGATCTGAAGGTTTTGAAATTTTGGCCGAAAAATTAGAGAGTGCTTGGCTAGACAAGAGCGGAGTTGAAAGTTGAGACAAATCCTCATTGCCGGTGCCTTTGCACTGCTCTTCTCACTCTTTGGCACTCGAGTACTTATTCGAATTCTTGCTAAAAAAGGTTATGGTCAAATCATCCGAGACGATGGCCCAAGCACGCACCACATCAAGCATGGAACGCCAACTATGGGTGGAATTATTTTTATTCTCGCCGCTTTTCTAGGATATTTATTTGCACATTTAATTACGGCAACATCAGTTACCGTCTCGGCCGTTTTAGTTATGGGATTAGTGCTTGCATTAGGGCTAATTGGATTTTTGGATGACTGGCTGAAGGTTTCCAGACAAAATTCCCGTGGTTTAAAAGGTCGCTATAAATTAACAGGTCAGGCGATATCAGCTGGAATTTTCGGCTATCTTGGATTGCAATTTGTAGATAAAGATTCGCTGACGCCGATATCGCAATATTTATCTGGCGTTCGCGAAACAAGTATTTTTTTAGGTTCCACGGTCGCAATTCTCTTGATTATTTTGATGGTGATGTCATCGAGTAATGCGGTTAATTTAACCGATGGACTTGATGGCTTAGCAACGGGTGCGGCCATCATGACTTTCTTGTCATTTGTTTTGATCGGCGTGTGGGAGTTTGGGCAAAGTTGCGGGGTTGAATCAAGTGCCAGTTGCTACGCAGTCCGAGACCCCCTTGATTTGGCTGTTTTAGCAGCTGCCTTTGCCGGCGGCTGCACCGGATTTTTGTGGTGGAATACAGCGCCAGCAAAGATTTTTATGGGCGACACCGGTTCGTTAGCACTTGGCGGTGCAATCGCTGCATTTGCGGCAACTTTGCGTGTGCAACTGCTCTTAATTCCACTGGGTGGCCTTTTTGTAATTATTACTCTTTCGGTTTTGATTCAAACCATTTATTTCAAAGCAAGTGGCGGTAAGCGGATATTTCGAATGGCCCCGCTGCATCATCATTTTGAGTTAAAAGGTTGGGAGCAAATTACAATAGTAATTCGATTCTGGATTATTGCCGGTTTAAGTGTTGCCTTAGGACTCGGACTATTTTATGCCCAGTGGGTTACTCGATAACTCATGAAAACTATTTTTGAAGGAAGAAAGTTTTTAGTATTAGGAGCTGGCGTAACCGGCTTAGCTGTTGCCGAGGCAATTAAGAATCGTAAAGGAATTGTTACGATCACTGATGATGTTTGGCATGATGCGATTAAACCTAGCGCAATAGATTTGAAGGATTTTGATGCAGCGGTAGTCTCGCCAGGTTGGAAATTAGATCACCCGTTGATCATCTCGCTGTTGGCCAGTGAGTTAGAGATCCTCAATGAAGTTGATTTAGCATGGCAGATTCGGTGCGAAATCGCTCCTCACCAAAAGTGGTTAGCGTTAACTGGTACAAATGGAAAAACAACAACGGTAGAAATGACTGTCGCCATTCTTCAACGCGCTGGCTTAAAGGCCGTGGCTTGTGGAAACGTGGGGGATACGGTTATAGCGGCGGTAGATCGAAGCCAACCATATGATTATTTAGTTTTAGAACTTTCGAGTTTTCAATTGCACTGGAGCAAAGATGCTCAATTTGTTGCAGCGGCAATCTTGAATATTGCGCAAGATCACTTAGATTGGCATGGCGATTTCAAATCATATGCCGATGCCAAGTTTTCAATCTTGCAAAATAGTGAATTAGGTATTCTCAATGCCGATGATCCACAGGTGGTCTTACAGGCAAATACCTGGCCAGGGCAAAAGATTTTCTTTTCACTTGATACCCCTGCACCCGGTGAATTGGGAGTAGTGGAAGAGTTATTGATAGATCGTGCTTTTGTGTCGGATCCGCAGGAAGCGGGAATGATTTGTGAATTAATTGATGTGAAACCAACAGTTCCGCACAACGTCTCAAACGCGCTAGCGGCGAGTGCACTGGCCCTTTCGGTAGGTGTTTCATTAACCGATATTCAAAAAGCGTTGCGAGAGTTTCGGCCAGGACGTCATCGAATTGAAACCGTTTTTGAATCAGATTCCATAACGTGGGTGGATGATTCAAAGGCAACTAATCCGCACGCTGCCGCGGCCTCACTTCTTTCTCATCTATCAGTTATCTGGATCGCGGGCGGATTGGCAAAGGGTGCAGATATGGATGCTCTTGTCGAGCGATGCAAAAAAAGATTAAAAGCCGTAATTTTAATTGGTCAGGACTCTGATTTAATCGAGCAGGCCCTGATCAAATATGCACCCGAGATTCCCCGTCAGCATGTAGTTCCAACAAGTGACTACATAAAGGGCGGAGAATCAAATTCATTTATGGATCAGATCATCACAGCAAGCATTGAATTCGTAACGGCCGGCGATACCGTTTTACTTGCGCCAGCTTGCGCTTCGATGGATCAATTCATTTCCTATAGCGATCGGGGCGATCGATTTGCCCAGTCAGTCAAAAAGTTGGTGGCACATGAGCGCTAAAACTAAAAATGGTTTACTGACTAAGCCAGTTAATCTCTATTACATGCTGCTGGGGAGCACCCTGGCGTTGAGCCTCTTGGGCGTGATTATGGTCTTCTCGGCATCATCAATTGATTCGTTGGACTCCAAGGGTTCAGCTTTCGCGATCGTATTACGTCAAATCATCTTTTTAATAATTTCAATACCAATGGCTTGGGCACTTTCACGGTTATCACTTCGTCAATGGAAAGTTCTAGCGCGAACCGGCGTTATTACCTCGGTCCTTTTATTACTGTTTGTGCAAATTTTCGGTAAATCAGTCGGCGGTAATAGAAACTGGATTGGGCTTGGATTTGTAGATGTGCAGCCTAGTGAAGTCGCAAAATTCCTAATGATTTTATGGGCTGGCCATATTCTGGCAAAGCGCGAAAAATCTGGCGCTATCGAAAGTAATGTTCTCGTTTTAATTACGCCAGCTTTTGTAATGTGCATGATCCTTGTAATGGCTGGAAATGATCTTGGTACGGCATCGGTCTTTGCTTTCATCATGGCTGGACTTTTGTGGGTCTCTGGTTTGCGACTTGGAATTTTTGGAGCAGGCTTAGCAACGGTAATTGCTTTGTTGGCGGTCTTAATCCTTACTTCTCCCTATCGCGCCGAACGGTTCGTGGCATTTCTCAATCCATTTGCCGAAGATCAATATAAATTCGCCGGCTGGCAACCTGCCCATAGCTTGTTAGGCCTGGCTAGTGGTGGATTGTTTGGCGTCGGACTTGGTGGTGGCCGGCAAAAATGGGGAAATTTAGCGGAGGCCCATACAGATTTTATTTTCTCAGTAATCGGCGAGGAGCTCGGATTATTTGGAACTCTCGGTACACTCTTCTTGCTCAGTATTCTTTTATTTTCTATTTTTAAAATTGCTTTACGTGCTCATGATCCAATGGTTCGATACACCGCGTCCGGAATCGGATGCTGGATCGCAATTCAAATCACATTAAACATCGGATCGGCAATAAGTGTTTTGCCAGTTGTTGGAGTGACGTTGCCCTTTGTTTCTTACGGTGGATCGTCAATTATTGCGCTGTATATGGCGGTGGGATTTGTTCTCGGCGCTGCTCGCCGAGATCCGGTTATTTATCAGGAACTGCGAGCATCAGGATATAAATGGCTACGGTAGTTTTTGCTGGTGGTGGAACCGCCGGTCATATCGAACCAGCTTTAGCGGTTGCAAAAGAATGGATGAAGTTACACAGTGGTGATACCTGTATTTTTATTGGCACTAGTTCCGGATTAGAGACCACTCTTGTTCCGGCCGCTGGTTTTGAATTAGCGTTTATTCCAAAAGTAAAAATTGCACGAACCCCATCTTTGAGCTGGTTAAATATCCCATCTGACCTCGTAAAATCAGTGATCACTTGCCGCAGAATTTTGAAATCCGCCGATTTGTTAATTGGTTTCGGCGGCTACGTCAGTGCGCCGGCGTATATCGGCGCAAAAATTACAGGTGTGCCTATCGTCATTCATGAGGCAAATGCAAAGCCAGGCTGGGCCAATCTTTTGGGCGCAAAATTTACGGACACGTTAGCTGTTGCAAATCCAGTAAGTGATGGAGCATTTTCACATGCACTTCTGACTGGATTGCCTTTGCGCAAAGATGTGGCAGATGCATTTGATAAAGCGCAAGGGGATTGGCGGCGGGCTCGCCAGCAGGCGAAAGAACGGATTGGCTTCCCAATAGATTCACCGTTAATCGCCATCATGGGCGGTTCGCAAGGATCAGTAGCAATTAATTCAGTGGTGCAATCCAGTATCAATAATTTCCAAGCAGCTGGATATTACGTACTTCATGCAGTTGGTCGGCTCAACAATGTTCCAGCAAGTGCAGACCGGTATCGACCAGTTTCATATATTGAAAATATGGCAGATGTTTACTTAGCTGCCGATCTCATAATCGCCCGGAGCGGAGCCGTTACATGCAGTGAATTTCGCACACTAGGACGATACGCTCTATTTGTGCCACTACCCATTGGAAATGGCGAGCAGTCAGTTAATGCCGCATCCCTTGTTCTAGATCAACGTGCCGTCACGATTAATCAAGCCGATTTTTCTTCCGTGTATCTTCAAAAAAATCTTCCACAGTTACTTGAGCATGCCGGCCGCGCACCCATTGCAGGTAATGGTCAAGATATGTTTGCCGCTTCAAAAATTGTTGCCCTTGCCGAGTTTGCGATCCAATCATGAAGCCAACTTTGTCATCATTAGTTGGAAAACATATTCATTTTATCGGTATTGGAGGTGCGGGTATGAGCGGCTTAGCTCGAATCGCACTGTCTCATTCCATGATTGTCAGTGGTTCAGACACTAAAGAATCATCAGTTGTAAATGCTTTGACGGCGCTCGGAGCAACGGTGCGTACAAGTCATTTAGCAGATAACGTGATCGGCGCAGATCTTGTTGTTTATTCAAATGCCATCGCCGCTTCAAATCCAGAGCGCGTGAAGGCTGCCGAGTTGGGAATCCTCACTCTTACGCGTGCTGGCGCACTTGCAATTCTTATGTCAGAGTCAAAAAGTATCGCCGTTGCTGGGACGCATGGCAAAACCACAACGTCCTCAATGTTGGCCGTCGCCTTGCAGGCATGTGGCGCTGATCCCTCTTTTGCAATTGGTGGCAACATTAATGCTTCGGGTTCAAATGCTCATCACGGTACTGGCGAAATTTTTGTGGCAGAGGCCGATGAATCAGATGGATCCTTCATTGAGTATCATCCATTTGCGGCAATCGTTACAAATGTGGAGCACGATCATGTTGATTTTTTTGCCACTCCGGAATCAGTAGCGAAAGCATTTCAAGAGTTTGCGGAAACGATCCAAAGGCAAGGTTTCCTTACGTATTGCATCGATGATCTGGGAGCAAGCAAGTTAGCAGCTCACGTCCAAGATCTAACATTGATTTCATATGGCGTATCCGAGTTAGCTGATCTACACATTGATCAGATAGAACTTCTGGCCATGGGTTCACGTGCACGCGCAATTTGGCATGGGAAAACTGTGGGAATAATCGAACTTCAAGTCCCTGGCCATCACAACTTGCTCAACGCCGCAGCCGTCCTTGCTACCGGATTGCAACTAGGTTTTGCCCCAACTGCTTTATTAGCCGGGCTCAATATTTTCAGAGGTACGGGTCGTCGTTTTGAAGTAAAGGGAACAGTCCATGGGGTGCGGGTCGTGGACGATTACGGACACCATCCAACTGAAATTCAAGTAACACTTGCAGCAGCCAGGAGATTTGCCGGCGATGGTCGATTAATTGTTATCTTTCAACCACACCGATATTCCAGGACGTTGGCTTTTGCACCTGGTTTTGCAGCAGAACTTGATGTGGCCGATCGTGCAATTGTCTTAGAGATCTATGCCGCGAGTGAAAAACCAATTGAAGATGTAACGTCAAAGTTAATTACTTCGCAAATGCAAAAGGGAGAGTACATACCTAACTTTATTGAGGTGACAGATTCAGTAGTAGAAATGGCGCAACCGGGTGATGTGATCCTCACATTAGGTGCTGGAGATGTGAGTTCGCTAGCACCAATTATTGTCGATGGCTTAAGTAGACGATTTACTTAAATGAAATCTCGCAAACTACTTGTCTTACTCTCAACCCTAGTTTTAGCTGGTCTAACGTATGTTCTGGGGTATTCAAATTTATTGACAGTAAAGAAGGTAGAAATTACTGGATCACAAACAACGTTAAAACCAGATGTTGCTATTGGAGATAGATTAGCTCGGATCGAACCCAGGGTTATTGCCCAAAAATTTGAGGGACTTAGTTGGGTACAAAACGTTGAAGTATCTCGAAACTGGGTTCAAGGAAAAGTGACAATTAAATTAATTGAACGCACTCCTATTGGCACGTTTAACAGTCAAGTAATCGATGCAAATGGTAAGAGTTTTAGTGTTCGAGGAGCCATGCCTTCTGGCCTAATCAATATTCAAGCCGCCAATGAAATAGCTGCGGGTCGAGCTGTGATCTTTCTGGAATCCTTGCCGCCAGAGATCAGAGAAGCGCTGCAAGTTCTTAAAGTTCGCAGCTTTGGTGCCTTCGTACTGGAGATTGAAGATAAAGAAAAAAAGTTAGAAATTAGGTGGGGTAGCGACTCCGAAAATGAGTTAAAAGCAAAGGTTTATCGAGCACTTATTGCACTTCCAGAAAATTCACAAATAAAAAGAATGGATCTATCGGCACCTCGTGCCCCAATCGTTAAATAAGATTTTTGCCAGATTTT